>WNFS01001998.1_pt1 | contig 20574 bp, 16 predicted proteins | sample 5400141 | NCBI WGS metagenome assembly WNFS01 (sample SAMN13153358, study PRJNA577476) | soil metagenome | isolation source: 60 cm saprolite under Madrone tree | place: USA:California | collected 2016-06-14
ATCGGCAGGATCGGCTCCGGTCAACTGTGCTGATAATTTTTTACCATCATAGAGCGTGACCTCGATTGTGCTTGCCCCATCGATCACGTGATTATTGGTGACAATATACCCACGATTGTCGATGATGACGCCAGAGCCAAGTACACTTCCAGAGGCAGTGGTCACGCTCACCTCTACGACTGCAGGCCGCACCTTCGCAATGACTGCTTCACGCACAGTCTCGATGTTGTTGCTGCTCAGTGAGGGTACGGTAATTGCTGGTGCGTTTCCCGTCTGCAAGGGTGCGCTGATGAGTGGTGTGGTTGTAGGATTGTTTCTGCCGATTTGCCAGCCTGCAAACAAGCCGATATTGAGGACCGCGAGTAACGCTACCACGAGGAGAATTGCCCCTATAGGCAGGCGTCGCCTCCGGGCAGGTGGTGTCGAGGCCGGTGTCGCTGTTGATGCTGCTTGATAAGGAAGTGTTGGTTCCGGTGCAGCTTGATGGTACTCTGTTGGTTCTGCATTTGTATCATGATATGGCATGTCTCATTTCGCCTTTCTATGTTGTCAAAAGGAAGCTAGCACCTCGCTGGGTGCCAGGCTCTAGGAATAAGGAGAGTTCATATATATGTTATAGATACTATGCCTGATGATTTTCAAGAAACGTGCAGAGAAATGTAAAAAGGCTGTAAGGATATCTGTAAGGTTGCCCGGTTGAGGCCTTGACATAAATTTTACATTTTACTGGGGGCTTCTTGATCTTTTCGCGATATGCTATGATGCAAAGCAAATTTAAGAAGTGGTATCAAGGTTATGAAAATTCTTATTATTGAAGACGAAATAAATATTGCACGGGTCATTCAGCTTTACCTGGAGCAGGCGAATTATACTGTGCTGACGGCCACCGATGGTGTGGCTGGATTGGAATTGCACGCACGCGAGCATCCCGACCTGGTCATTCTCGATTTGATGTTACCAGCACTGGATGGTATGGAGGTGTGCCGTCGCATTCGTGCGTGGGCCAACACGCCTATTCTCATGTTAACGGCGCGCCAGGGCGAAGAAGACCGCATTGCAGGCCTGGAGCTGGGTGCTGATGATTACCTTGTCAAACCGTTCAGTCCACGTGAGGTTGTGAGCCGAGTGAAGGCCATTCTGCGCAGAACCTCCCAATCCTTGGTGGGGAGTCTCGAAGCCAGGGAAGTGGATAAGACAGAGACGACTGACGAGGAACGCCGTTTTGGTGGGCTGCTCATCAACATCCCGGCCCGGCGAGTTGAGGTAAACGGACAGAGGGTGGCGTTGACGGCCAAGGAGTTTGACCTCCTCATGACGCTTACAGCGGCTCCTGAGCGCGTATTTACCCGCGAAGCTCTCCTGGATCAGGTATGGGGCTATACCTATCTTGGCGATGGCCGCACCGTCGATGTGCATATCGGGACCTTGCGGAAAAAGATCGAGTCGGTGCCGGATGCTCCCCAGTACATCAAAACGGTTTGGGGAGTGGGCTATAAGTTTGAGCCCGAGGAATAAGACTGATGAAATGTTTCTCACGCCCAACGGCGAGTCTGCGTGTGAAACTCATCCTGAGTTATCTTGGTGTGGCCCTGGGAGCTATCCTGGTGCTGGTGATCGTTATTGCATTTGTCGTACAAAACTACTTCTACGGTACAGAAAGAGATTTGCTGCATACACGAGCGGAGTATCTCGCCCAAGGTATTGTGGATGTCTATGGTGAGGGAGGAGATAATTGGGACAATGCGGAGCCGTTGAAGCTGGATAGCCCGGATCTCTTCGTGGTGATAGATACTAATCACCAAGTGCATAGTGTCCCTTCATCTGCTAATATCAGGCTGAGTAGTGCTGATATTCCAGTAGTGCAGCAGGCGCTCAACCAGGCACTTCAGGGACAAGAGGTGGATGGAGACTTACATGGGGGCCCTCAGAGCGACACATTCGCAGGGCAGTATGTTGCTTTGCCGCTACACAATGAGGGGCAAAGTATTGGGGCACTACTGCTCGCGGAGCCGCAATTGTACCCACGCGGTTTTTCCCCCAATGAGTTCCTGGTCAATGTCAATCAGGCGATCCTGATTGCTGGCATTGGTGTTGGGCTGGTGGTGTTCATCTTCAGTCTCATGCTGGCTCATGGCCTGACCAAGCCGCTCACGGCACTGACGATTGCTGCCGAGCGGATGAAAGAGGGGGACTATACCCAACGGGTGATACCTCCCGCCTCTGAGGATGAACTGGGCAGGTTGGCGTTCACCTTTAATGCTATGGCAGACACTATTGAGTCTGATGTGACCGAACTGCGTCACCAGGAGCAGTTGCGTCGTGATCTGATTGCCAACATTGCTCATGATCTCATTACGCCCCTGACGGCTATCCAGGGCTTGAGTGAAGCGCTGGCCGATGATGTGATTTATGAGCCAAAAGCTCGCCAGGAGACGGCCCACCTCATCGGACGCGAGGTGCAGCGCTTGCGGCGCCTGGTTGGCGATATGCAGCATATGTCATCGCTGGAGTCGGGTGCTCTGCGACTGGAACTGGCCCCACTTGATTTGCATGAGCTAGTGAATGAAATGCTGGAGGTCATTGGTCCAGAATGCGAGCAAGTAGGTATTGCTGTGCACAATGAGATTGCGCCGACGACACCCCTGGTGCTGGCTGATAGTGACCGCATTACGCAGGTGTTGCTCAATTTGCTGGACAACGCACGACGCCATACACCTGCTGGAGGGACGCTGACTGTTGAAGCGCGGGCAGAAGGGAAAAGTGTGACCGTCTCTGTACGTGATACAGGCGTAGGTATTGATGCTGCTGATCTGCCATACATTTTTGATCGCTTTTATCGTGCCGATCGTGCTCGTTCTGGTGCAGGAGGGAACAGTGGCTTGGGGTTATCTATCGTCAAGGCGATTATTACAGCTCATGGGGGCACTATCCGTGCAGAGAGTACCCCAGGGCAAGGGACGCGCATCCTGTTCACTTTGCCGCTTGCACCGGAAGTGTCAGACAGGGCTATTTAAAAGTCGCGTTTCGTTGTCTTTCCTCGCGCCTTCGGCGCTCGCCGAGGGAAATTGTTGAGGTAGTGGCGGGCTGAAAGCCCGCCACTACCTCAACAATTTCCCTCAAAGTAGGCCCGCTTGCGGACCGACATGAGCAAAAGGACGACTTTTAAATAGCCCTGAGTGTCAGAATCGGCAACTTGACACCCCTAGGATTTCTTGGCTATACTTAAGTAGGTAGGGATGAGTTATCTGTCTCCCGGACAACGGGTATTTCTACAGAGGTTGACCCGAAGAACATACACAACTGAATATATGCAGTGAGACCTGCTCTCATCAAGAGAGGTGGAGGGAAACGGCCCAATGAAGCCCGACAACCCCCCTGCGACTGCGCAGGAAGGGTGCCAATTCCGGCGGAGGATTCCGCAAGATGAGGGGAACGAGCAATCATACAGCCCCTGCATCGCAGGGGCTTTTTGCGTGTTCTGGGGCGAGAACACGGTTCGCTATCCTTTATCTTGACGCTTATTGGGCGGCTGGTCTCTGCCAGATTGACGTACTTTCAGCAAAAAAAGGAGATTGTGCAATGAGCGATTTTATGAAAATTCCCCAGGCATTTTTCACCAGCGAATCAGTAACTGAAGGGCATCCTGACAAGCTCTGTGACCAGATTTCGGATGGCGTGCTTGATGCCATTTTAGCACAGGACCCGGTGGCCCGTGTTGCTTGTGAGACGGCCACCACGACGGGCCTGGTGCTCGTTGCTGGCGAAATTACCACCTCGGCCTGGATCGACATGTCAGCGGTGGTGCGCAAGACCATCGAGCAGGTAGGCTACATCAACGCGGACTATGGCTTTGATTATCGCACCTGCGGGGTGGTCACCTCTATTGGGAAACAATCGCCCGACATTGACCTGGGCGTCAGTCGTTCACTAGAGGTGAAGGTTGGGGTAGGGCAGTTGAGTGACGATGAGTTGGAACGGATCGGTGCCGGTGATCAGGGCATGATGATTGGCTTTGCCTGTAACGAGACTCCCGAATATATGCCGATGCCTATCAGCCTGGCCCACAAACTCGTACGCCAGCTTTCGCAGGTGCGGCGAAAATCTTGGGGTGGCAATGGCCCGATGGCTTACCTGCGTCCCGATGGCAAGAGTCAGGTTACGGTGCAGTATGAGCATGGGCAGCCAGTGCGCGTCGATACGATCGTTGTTTCTGCCCAACACGCCGCCTATGTGGATCAGGAGCAGATTCGCCAGGACGTGTTCGATCACATCGTCAAGCCCGTCGTTCCTGTCCATTTACTGGATAGGCGCACCAAGATTTTTGTGAACCCGACAGGGCGTTTCGTGACGGGTGGCCCCATGGGTGATGCTGGCCTGACCGGTCGCAAGATAATCGTTGATACCTACGGTGGCATGGCTCGTCACGGTGGGGGAGCCTTCAGCGGCAAAGACCCGACCAAAGTGGATCGCTCGGCGGCCTATGCTGCACGGCATATTGCCAAAAACATCGTTGCTGCCGGTTTAGCCGATCGTCTTGAATTGCAGGTCGCTTATGCTATTGGTGTGGCGCGACCACTCTCCCTCTTCATCGATACGTTCGGTACAGGCAAAGTCTCTGACGAGGAGATAATACGCTTGATTAATGAGCACTTCGACTTGCGTCCGGCGGCGATCATCCAGACTTTGCAGCTGTGCCGACCCATTTTCCAACCAACCGCTGCCTTCGGGCACTTTGGCCGGACTGACATCGATGCTCCCTGGGAGGAACTTGATAAGGTTCCTATGCTGCGTAAGGGTGTTGGCGCTAGCACTGATGCTGGCAGTCTTGGTCAAGCGGTGTTGGATGTCGATTGAGTCAGGTGCCAGGTTTCGCTTGCTCCTATCTCGTATAATAATTTGCGTATGGTGCAATGTTGTCAGCGACCTCACGCATGAATGCGGAGGCTTGAAAAATAGCCTCGATGCTGACCAGCCCCCTTTCTGGAAACAGAGAGGAGCCGTTAGCCGGGAGTGCTCAGGTTCAGACCTTGGAATGGCCTTTCCAGTTCCAAGCGCTCTAATTCTGCTGTTAAACAGGTTGATGAGGTGTAAAAGCCAGTGCAGCAGGAAGATGGCCGCCAGCTAACAGGGGCGAGGAAAACGTTACCTCTCTGGTGCCTTGGCATCAGAGAGCGTTGCCCCCTTACCGGGGTCTCCACTCAGGAGCAAGAACCATGTCAAAAGTCTTTGTCGTCGATGCTGAGCGTAGGCCGCTCATGCCATGCACGCCTGCCCGCGCTCGCATCATCCTGAAGCAAGGCAAGGCGGCGGTTCTGCGCCGGTTTCCTTTCACGCTCAGATTGAAGGAGACTGAAATGGACTTCACGCTCACTGACGAGCAACAGGCAATTCGTGACACCTGTAGAGAGTTTGCGCAGCAAGAGATTAAGCCACGTGCAGAGGAAATGGACCGCACAGGCGAATTTCCGTACGTACTGATTCGACAAATGGGTGAATTGGGACTGCTGGGACTGCCATTTCCCGAGGAATATGGTGGCGCAGGCGCGGATTATCTCTCCTACTGCATTGCCCTTGAAGAAATTTCGCGTGGCGATGCCTCGGTTGGTATCACTATGGAGGCTCACACATCGCTGGGGGCCAGTCCCATCTTCTTGTTTGGCAACAGAGAGCAGAAAGAACGCTTTCTGCCGCCGCTGGCGCGTGGCGAACAGTTATGGGCCTTTGGCCTGACTGAACCTGGTGCGGGCTCTGACTCTGGTGGCACACAGACACGCGCTGTGCTACGCAATGGAGAGTGGCACGTCGATGGCTCCAAGTGCTTCATCACCAACGCCGGTACCGATATAACGGGTGGGGTCACCATCACCGCCGTCACCGGCAAGCAGGGGAGCCTGCGCCAGGAAATTACCAATATCATTGTGCCCAAGGGAACTCCCGGCTACGTTATTGGCCAGCCTTACAAAAAGATGGGCTGGAAAGCCTCGGATACGCGCCCATTGACCTTTGAAGATTGCGTCGTTCCCGAGGAAAATATTCTGGGAAGGCGTGGTGAAGGCTTCAAGCAATTCATGCAGATTCTCGATGGTGGACGGGTGGCGCTCGCTGCCCTCTCTGTCGGGTTGGCCCAGGCGTGTTTAGATGAGGCTTTGAGTTATGCTCAGCAGCGCAAGCAGTTTGGACAACCGATCAGTAAATTCCAGGCGATTCAGTTCAAACTTGCCGATATGGATACAGAGATAGAACTCGCTCGTCTTATGTATTATAAGGCCGCCTGGTTGCACGTACAGGGCAAACCCTATACACGAGAGGCTTCGATAGCCAAGCTTTTCGCTTCCGAGATGGCAAAGCGTGCGGCAGATCAAGCTGTGCAGATCCATGGCGGCTATGGCTTCATGGATGAATTTCCTGTGTCGCGCTACTGGCGTAACGTGAAGGCCAATGAGATCGGTGAAGGCACCAGCGAGGTGCAGCGCATGGTGATTGCCAAACATCTCGGGTGCTAGCAACCTGAGTAACGCAAAGGAGAGTAATCATGGATATCACTCCTGGGGCAGACGTGGCAACGCCGAAGCAAGCCCACGCTCGCAATGAAAGCTTTAAGCATTGGGTAGAAGGAATGCATCTTCGGTTCCCTACGTTCAAGCACGATCATCCCGCTGTCATCGATGTGAATAAGGTGGCTGATGAACAGTTGACGGGGGGGCAAAAGATTGCTGATAAGGTGGCTTCTACCGTTGGCAGTTGGCGTTTCATTATTATACAGAGCGTGACTCTGACTTTGTGGATAATATTGAATATCGTAGCCTGGGCCTCTCACTGGGATCCATATCCGTTCATTTTGCTGAATCTAGCGCTCAGTTTCCAAGCTGCGTACAGCGCCCCGTTTGTGATGATGTCTCAGAACCGGCAAGCTGAAAAGGATCGACTCACAGCACAAAACGATTATGTAACTGACTGTAAGGGTGAAGAAGAGATTCGCCACGTCATGGAGCACCTGGACCACCAGGATGAGTTGATTCTGCGGATTGTCAAGCGGCTCGAAGAACAACACATGGAGATGAGAGAGCAGCTTGCCCGGCTCGATCCTGAACTGGCTCGCCGGCTGGTGGCCGATATGCGGTTGGTGGCTGAAGAGGCTAACGAGGACGTGGGTGGACATTCCTAGTCCTGCTTCTCTCGCTTTCACATAGGTATTCTCTTGCGAGCCAAGCCTGGGAGGTCACGATGGAGCCATGTATCAGTGAGTACAGGTGTTTTTCCTCCGTAGCGAATCGTATAATCCTGAAACGGTGCGTGTATGGATACGCTCAGGGGAACTTGTGACGCTCAGCATAGGCAGAGGCTATCGTATCTCGCGTGCTGATCTTGATGACTTCATTAGGCGAAGACGTACTGACTACAAAAAGCAGCCTGACTAAGAAGAGGTTCGCCATAGAGGCCGTCTATCGCTCGGCGGGGCATCCCTGGCCTCTGCCGTCAAAGAGAGGAGGATAGGAATAGGATGCGTGAGATCACGATTTTCAGTGGCAACGCTCACCCGGAGCTGGTAAACGAGGTATGCAGTTGTTTGGGTGTGCAACTCTGTCCGGCCACGATTCGCCGCTTCAGCAATGATTGCCTCTATGTGCAGTTGAATGCAAATTGCCGTGAAGGCGATGTCTTCCTGATACAGCCGCTTGTACCGCCGGTGCAGGAGCATCTGATGGAATTGTTGTTCATGCTGGATGCGGCGCGTGGTGCATCGGCGGCGCGTACCACGGCGGTCATTCCCTACTACTCCTATGCCCGCTCCGACAAGAAGGATGCCCCGCGTATCTCGATTGCAGGACGCTTAGTGGCTGATCTGCTGGTAGCGGCTGGAGCCAATCGCGTGCTAACGATGACGCTGCACTCGGCTCAGGTTCATGGCTTCTTCAGTGTGCCGGTGGATCACCTGAATGCGCTCAACGTGCTGGCCCGTCACTTCCGCGATCGTGACCTGAGCAAGACGGTGGTGGTCTCGCCCGATCTGGGGCATGCCAAGTCTGCCTCGCAATTTGCACGTCTGCTGAGGCTACCCGTGGCTGCGGGCAACAAACAGCGCATCAGCGACGAGAAAGTGATCATCGACACCATTGTGGGCGATGTTGAGGGAAAGGATGTCATTATCCTTGATGATGAGATTGCCAATGGTGGCACAATCTTTGAGATTCTGCGTCATTTGCACGAGCGCAATGTGGGTCGAATTGCCATTGCTTGCACGCATGGCCTCTTCACCGGTAACGCTATCGAGCGGTTACGTGCCCAGCAGGATATCGCGGAAATCGTAACCACGAATACTGTTCCTCTACCAGCCGATAAGCGGTTGCCCAATATGCGTGTACTCTCCATCGCTCCTTTGATGGCTGAAGCGATTCGGCGTATCCACAATGGTGAGTCGGTGAGCAGCCTATTTGTTGTCGGGTAGCGATCTGGCTGATCGCTCCCAATTCGTAGTCTAAAATCAGTAGTTGTCATCGTCTAGATATTTTAGGAGGGGTGGGACTTGATTAACCGTCCTCGTATACAACAAGCCCAGTTTGGGACTCATCCTGAGAAATGAGGAGAAATGCGATGAACTGTAGTTCTTGTGGTGCTCAACTCCCTCCCGGGGCGACAAACTGTCCCGGATGTGGTGCGGTCACACCCTACTATTACTCTACTGCTGGGACTGCGCCCAACGATCCTACCATCATGTCACCGTCGACTGCTGGCGCACAGCAACCCCCACCACCGACCGGGTATGGTTCTCAGCCCTATGGGACAGTACCAGCAACTCCCTATGATGCACCACCTTATGGAGCTGGGCCCCAGGCTCCTTATGGTGGTACACAACCCTACGGAGCTGGGCCCCAGACTCCCTATGGTGTACCGCCCTATCAAGGTCCTTATGGTAGTCCACAGGTAGCACCACCACCGCCTTCTCCCCAGCCGCGGCGTCCGGGCAATCGCGTCGCTGTCATCGTCGCTGTCGTCTTGCTCGTGCTGATCCTTGTCGGTGGCGGCCTCTTTGCGTTACTTCTGCGTTCCAAGCCAGGACCAGGGCCAACCTCAACTACTAACAATACCCCTGTAGCTCCTGCTACGCCTCCGCCTGGCACTGCCGAGGCTGTTGTTCCTCCGACAGTACAGAATTCCTATGGCCAGAATGGAACGCTGGCCTTCAGCGACCCTTTGAGTGACAATAGCCAGAATCATGGGTGGGACGTGAACTCCACCAACTGTGCCTTCACGGGTGGGGCCTACCATGTGATCGCACCGGATGCACGCTATTCCGACTACTGTCTTGCCGAGACCCCCAAGTTCGGCAACTTCGTCTTTGAAGTGCAGATGACGATTATCAAAGGTGACGCTGGTGGGGTTGTCTTCCGTGTCACGAGCACGAGTCCGACCAACCAGAACTACGAATTCGATATCGGTCAAGACCAGTCGTACATCCTCTATCTCAGGACGGGTAACGCAGCGACAGACCTCAAAACGTTGACAAAGGGTTCCAACCCAGCTATCAAGGCAGGACTCAATCAGACCAATGTGATAGCCGTGGTAGCAATGGGCAACGCTATCAAGCTGTATGTGAACCACCAGTTGATTACTGGGGTGACTGACAACACCTATAGCCAGGGGCAAATAGGCATGATTGCCGACCCAAACAATAACCCAACCGAGATAGCATTCAGCAACGCGAAGGTGTGGACGCTGTAGTTGGAATGCCTTATGAACAAAAATGTGTGTGCGAACACTAGCTCCTTTCGGCGTTGCTTGCCCATAGCATCGCTGAGCGGACTCTTGCTCTGTATCGTTTTCCTCAGCGCATGTAGCGGAATAGCAATCCAAAGTCCTATAAAGCCGACACCTACCGTTGATCGCACACTGCGAAACGAAGGAAGCGCACAACTGCGGACATTCGGGCAATGGATTGCTTTGATGCAACAGTATCAAGGCAATGTCACCACCTACCAGCAGCAGTATTACAGCGATGAGCAGGCAATCCAGTCTGCCACGAGCGACGCTGCCTATCAAAAGGCGCTACAGGGGTTGAAAGCGCATAGCGCGACAATCCAGATTCCGGCACTGAGAACAGAGAGCCAATACTTGTTTCAGGAGCTTCAACAGGATGCCGTTCAGTTTGGGAAACAGCATACGCATCATGATGGGTATAACAATACGACCTACCCTCTTGGCTATGAGTATGGGTCAAACGGAGCGACCGGCCCATTGTGGTTGCAAGGAGAACTCTCAGCGGCGAAAACCCTGGCGGATTACCAGCAAACCATCGAAGACCTGAATATGGATGTAAGCAATTTCCAGGCGATGGTAGCAGACTTCAGTGACAAAGCGCCCTATAACGAGGTTCATCAAACCGATATGCAGTTGATGCAACACTACGGCTATATGCGTGCGAAAGTTGTCATTGTAGCTCTGGCTGAACAGGCTCTACGAGTCTATCAGAATGGAAAGCTGCTCAAGGCATTCCAGGTGACAACCGGGCAGCCAGACCTGCCAACACCTCCGGGAACCTGGTGGATCGAAGGGAAGAAAGCGCCCACTGTGTTTAAAGCGGATGTACCTATGTCTTCACCTGAGTGGTATCCGCCGACGCCGATTAACTATGCCATGCAATTCCATAGCAATGGGTACTTCTTGCACGATAGTTGGTGGCGCACTGAATATGGCCCTGGGACGAACTTTCCCCACCTTGACCCGGGCGGCACGCAATATTCCATCCATGGTTCGCATGGCTGTGTCAACATGTCGAAGGAAAATGCCGCCTGGTTGTACGAGTTCGTGAAACTTTACACACATATCCTCATATATTAACCACAGTAGTCAGCCGAGGGCGAGGAACTGATCCCTATACCACCGGTTGAGAACCAGTCAAGCGAGTCACATCTGTATGCTGCCATTGTCCTCCGTGTTTGAGCATCAGCGAATGAATGTGTGGGTTCTCGGCAGTGTCAAGATAGACAAGATGCTTTGCAAACTCAGGAGTCCACTCGTGAGTGGCAATGACATCCTCACTGGCTTCGGGCGCGCCCAGAAGCTGCGTTAAGTCGCTGTGTTCCCATGTCCCTTGCAGCGGCATCTGCAATTGGGAGACGTGGTGATTACTGCCGACATAGACAACATATTTGGCCCTGCCTGTCTCCCAGGCAGAAGCAGCCAGGGCGGAGCTAATTGCCAGAGGTGCTCCTGTCAGGCTTGTTAAATCTGCGAAGGTCCACGCGGCATCCAGTCCGCATACTAGCTCATAGACATCCCCATCGTCGCCTGTGTAGACGACCTGCTTCGTTCCACCGGCTTCCCAGGCATAGGCAGCCAGGGCGGAATCTCCTGCCAGGGGCGCGCCCGCCACCGTTGTCAGATCCGTATGCTTCCATGCACCATCCATGCCACTCATAAGTTCATGGATGTGTCCATCTCCACCCACATAGACGACCTGCCTCTGTTTGCCAGTCTCCCAGGCAAAGGCTGCCAGCAGTGAACTCTCAGCGAGAGGGGCGCCTGTCACCTGCGTGAGGTTGGAATATTTCCACAGTCCGGTGATTCCTGCACTCAGTTCGTGCAGATGCCCATCGCGCCCGCTATAGACAAGGTGTTTGGTTCCGGCAGCTTTCCAGGCATACCCGGCCAGGGCGAAACCATCGGCAGGAGCAGCATCAATGGCCTGGCTCATAATATCTTCGACACTCCAGGGATGATGCTGGTACATGACCAATTCGTAAATATGACCATTCGCATTCACTGCACTGGTATAGGCTATCTGCTGCGTATGCCCATCTGGCCAGGTAGAGCCTGCCAGGATGGCATCTTCTAACTCAGGACCACCGGCAGTGCGCGTGATATCATTATCGCGCCATGTCCCTTTCTGTCCAATGACCATCTCATGAATGTGATTATCACCGGTTTCATACGCAATGTGAGTGGTGCCATTCAAGGGCCACTCGTAGGCAATAATGTTGCTGGGCATAGCTTGTCTTTTGCGCTCCTCTCTCAGCTTGTCTCTTGTTTCAGTATCTCTTGTTATTACGCCTGCGCACAGAAAAAGGTGACCGAGCCACTTTTCGAATGGGTGACAGATCGTTTCGTTCACGAGCGTTGTGGCATCCTCGCTTTGTGTCAACGCGCCTGCATTCTTATCCCACCGTCCAGGCGAAGCACTGCGCCATTGAGCATCTGGTTCTCGATGATATGCTTTGCCAGGGCGGCATACTCATCGGGACGACCCAGGCGAGGTGGGAAAGGAACTTGCTGGCCAAGCGAGATGCGCATGGGTTCTGGCAACGTGCCTAACAAGGGCGTATCGAAGAGGCCGGGGGCAATGGTCATCACGCGGATGCCATGTTGTGCAAGCTCGCGTGCGATGGGTAGCGTCATGCTGACGATTCCGCCTTTCGACGCGGAGTAAGCCGCCTGCCCGATCTGACCCTCGAAGGCTGCCGCCGAGGCGGTGTTGATGATAACGCCTCGTTCACCGCCTTCGTTTGGCTGATTAGTTGCCATTGCTGCCGTAGCAAGACGAATGGTGTTGTACGTTCCGATCAGGTTCACCTGGATCACTCTGGTGAAGGAAGACAGGCTGCCCGGCCCGTCCTTGCCCAGGACTCTCTCGGCAGATCCGATACCGGCGCAGTTAATTAGCACGTGCAAGCCACCAAAGGTGTCAACGGCTGTCTGAACGGCTTTCTGCGCGTCCGCTTCGTCTACGACGTTGGTCTTGACGAAGCGCACCGCATCGCCCAGTTCTTGCGCCAGGGCTATGCCTGTCTCGCTATTGAAGTCGGCAATGACCGCTTTAGCTCCGGCCTGTGTCAACAACCTGACGCAGGCTGCTCCCAGGCCCGAGGCACCACCTGTGACTAAAATACCTTTATTGTGTAGTTCCACGGTATATCTTCCTTTCTTGCTAGTGAGATGCTTCATTATACAACCTGAGCACATCGATGCAGTGGCACAGTGGCACAACGTGGGTCATTGACAGGCCCATCTGTTAGTACGTATACTTCAATTTAAGAGCAGGCACTTTTCCTGCCGAAACAAACGTAACAGGGTTCTTATTTCATTTTGAAGGAGTCATAAGCATGAGGAGGTCTCTTATTTTCACAGTGGCGGTCTCGCTTACCGCTGTTGCACTCACTGTAGTACTGTTTACTAGTGGCGTGTTTGCCGCTCGTGCAAATGAGCACAACACGATTCACGTGGTCGAACATGCTATTACCGACACGATCGTCGACATTGGCCCAAAGGGTGACTCGCGTGGCGACATCCTGGCCTTCGCGAACCCCGTCTTTGATGAGGCTGACAAAAAACAGGTTGGAAGTGACAATGGGCATTGCATTCGTACTATTCCTGGCAAGGCCTATGAATGCTTCTGGACGGTTTTCCTCCCCGCGGGCCAGATCACCGTCGAAGGTCCTTTCTTTGACAACGCCGATTCGTTGCTTGCGATCACCGGCGGTACAGGGGTTTACCAGGATGTACGCGGACAGATGAAACTGCATGCTCGCGGCAATCCGGTGGGCTCAGAGTACGATTTCATTTACATGCTTTCTTGAGTGACCAGCAACAACTGTTATGAAATGGGCCAAAGAGCCTGGCTCGCCAGGCTCTTTGGCCCATTTCATAAGATAACTCTGCTATTGCGACTCCATTGCCCGCACAACGATCTCAGAGATATCCTCAATCGCCATTTTCTCTTCAGCCTCTACCCCCTTGATGCCATCGTCAAACATCGTGATGCAGAAGGGGCAGGCAGCGGCCAGGACTTCGGCTCCCGTCTCCAATGCCTCATTCACACGGGTCTGGTTGACCCGCTTGCCGATGCGCTCCTCCATCCAGGCGCGACCACCGCCGCCGCCACAGCAGAAGCTCTTGTTGCGATGACGGCGCATCTCCGTTACGCCGTTGCTGTTGAGCACCGTCAGCACGCGACGCGGCTCATCATAGATGTCGTTGTAGCGTCCGATGTAACAGGGATCGTGGTAGGTCAGCTTACGCTGGTCAAAGCCTTCGGGAAGCTTGATCTTCTCATCAGCCAGAAGCCGGTCGATGAAGACGGTGTGATGCACCACTTCATAGTTGCCGCCAAGCTGTGGATATTCGTTTTTGATCGTGTTGAAGCAGTGCGGGCAGGCGGTGATGATGGTGCGATGCTTCGGTGCTGCACCAGCTACGCCGTTGCCAGGGGCGTGACCGTTATGGCCGTTGCTCTGGTCGGTGAGGTTAAAGCCGTAGGTGTTCAGCGTCTCGACATTCTGCTGCGCCATCACCTGCCACAGGTATTCGTTGCCGATGCGTCGTGCCGGGTCGCCGGTACACCACTCTTCAGGACCAAGGATGGCGAAATTGACGCCTGCCGCCAGCAGAATTTTCGCAACCGAGGTGGCTACTTTCTTATTGCGCTGATCGAACGAGCCCATGCAACCAACCCAGTAGAGCACATCGGCGTCGGGATTCTCTGACATCAGCGGCACGCCCAGGCCCTCAGCCCATTCCGCGCGCTTGTCGTTGTTGATTTCCCAGGGGTTGAAGTTACGCTCCATGTTGTTGAACAGCGAGGTAACTTCTGTGGGGAAATTGCTCTCCTCCATGACCAGGTGGCGGCGCATATCGACAATGGTGGGGACATGCTCAATCGAAACCGGGCATATCTCCATGCAGGCGCGGCAGCTGGTACAGGCCCACAATGCATCAGTGGAGATGATGCCGCCGACCATGGGCTGGTGATGTGCTTCCTGTTCGCGTGGGGTCTCGTCGGCCTTGACGCTAGCAACGCCCAGCCTACTCCAGATCGTATGTTCGCCGAGAATTTCATCGCTGTGCACAAAGAGTGCTTCCTTCACGCCCAGGATAATTTCCTTGGGGAAGAGCGGCTTGCCGGTGTTGGTTGCGGGACACACCGTATTGCAGCGTCCACATTCGGTACAGGCGTAGCCATCGAGCAACTGCTTCCAGGTGAACTGCTCGGCCTTCGAGACGCCGTAGTCCTCGCGTTCCTCAATATTCTCCATGAAGGGTAACGCGCCCTTGGGTCCGTAATTGCTGAAGAAGACGTTGAAAGGGGTTGCCATCAGGTGCAGGTGCTTGGAGCGTGGCAGGTAAATCAGGAAGCCTAGCACGGCGAGGATATGCGCCCACCAGAAAATACGAAACAGAGAGGTGTTCGGGCCTGGGCCCAGGCCGCTGAACGCGGGGTAGAGCGCCTGTCCAATGGGGGTCCAGGCGGCACCATTGCTGGCCGCGTACTCGAAGCCTTCGACGAGTGCCAGGGTGACGATGACCAGTAGGATCAGGCCCAGGATGATGAAACCATCCCAGGGGCCGTGCAAGAAACTCGACAACTGCCTGGGACGTATCACGCCACGACGGAAGGCGAAGACCAGCAGGGCGAGCAGGACAAGCACGACAAATGCGTCTAGTAGTGTGGCAAATACAGGATTATCCCCAATGAGTGGCAAAGAGCCATTGAAGGCTCCAAGCATCAAATTGAGCAGGCCGAACTGGATGATGATGAAACCCCAGAATGTGAAGAAATGTGCGACGCCGGGGATGGGATCACGCAGCACGCCACCTTGGCCGAGGACGATCAAGAGAAATGCCCCAATGCGGTCATCGATGTGGTCGGTGCGATCGGTGGGTCGAGCCTTCACCAACAGCGCAATCAGCCGACCTACACGAATGCCGAACAGGATGAGTGCTGCTAAGAAGATGAGCACAAAGATGGTTGTGCCAATCCATCCCCCGGTTGGTGAGATGACAGGGGGCGTCATAGGAACCTCCATTGGTGACCTGGCCCCGCAAGGGGTGCCACTGGTAGCCTGGCACCCGCAAGGGGTGCCACTACATTATATTACGCTTTCCTTCGTTTCACCTCGGCGGTAAGTTGCGGCAGAATGGTCAGCACGTCGCCGACGACACCAAGATCAGCGACGGAGAAGATGGGCGCGTGCTCATCTTTGTTGATCGCCACGATGTACTTGGAGCCTTTCATACCCGCCAGGTGCTGAATCGCGCCACTGATACCGCAAGCGATGTAGAGCGTGGGTTTCACGGTCTTGCCGGTCTGCCCAACCTGGTAACTGTAAGGCAGCCAGCCGGCATCGACGATGGCGCGAGTGGCACCGGCAGCGCCACCCAGGGCCGCAGCCAGTTCCTCTACCAGGTGGTAATTCGCAGCCTTGCCCAGGCCGCGGCCGCCGCTGACGATGACACTGGCATCCTCTAATGATGGACCCTCGCTCTGCACCTCGACGTGCTCGATAATCTTCATTTTGAGCGAATCGGCACTAATGGCTGTGTTCAGAGTCTCTACTTCTGCCGTTCTACCCTCATATTGCACGATGCCGAACGCCTTGGGGCGTGTCAGCACGATGCCAGTGCCTTGTTGTGGAAGGGTAGCGGTAACGACGTTCTCACCGCCCCAGGGGACTGTGACCTGGAGGGTGTCGCCCTCGAAATTCAAATCGGTGGCGTCGGTAATCAGACCCATGTTGTTGCGTACATTCAAGCGGGCGGCGATATCGCGCAGATTATAGGTGGTGGCCAGCAGCAATAGTGTGGGCTGGTGCTGTTTGAGCAAGCCGCTCAGGGTGTCCACGGCGGGGAGGGTCAGATAGGTGTCATAGGCTGCGTCGGCATGGGCGTAGACCTTCTCTGCGCCATACTCACCAAGGGTAGGAGCGACCTCGGCGGCAGCAGAGCCCAGCACGATCGCCTCGGCCCGGCCTAGCTGCACAGCCTTGCCCAGCACCTCTAGTGATGAGCGGGCGGGCTTGCCATTTTCTAGCTCAATCAGCACCCAAATAGTCTTCGGCATGACGTGTCCTCCTAGAGCAATGCATTGCGCTGCAAAAAGTCGGCAATAGCCTGAGCAGCGTTGCCGTCGTCTTTGATCACCTGGCCGGCGGCACGGGCTTCCACTGTGCCGATAGCCAGCACACGCTCGCGGGCCCCGGCCTCACCCACTTGTGAAGGGTCAATGCCCAGATCGGCCAGTTTGTATTGGACAAAGGGCTTCTTCTTTGCGCCCATAATGCCCTTCATCGTGGGGTAAATAGCCTCAAAGGAGCCGCTAGCGATGGTGACGAGCGCCGGTAAAGGACTTTCGACGGTCTGGTAGCCGGTCAGCGTGACGCACTTGGCGATGGCTTTGTTGCCCTGGATGGTCACTTCACGCGCGTAGGTCAGTTGTGGTATCCCCAGAAATTCGGCGATGCCACCCGGGACCATGCCGGTGTAGCCGTCGGTGCTCTCGGTTGAGCAGTAGATAAGGTCGGCGTTTTCCTTTTTGAGGGCGGCGGCCAGGACACGGGCGGTGCCGAGGGCGTCAGAGCCGGCTAGCGCAGGGTCGGTGATGAGGATGGCGCGGTCGGCACCCATCGCCAGGGTGCGGCGCAAGGCTTCTTGTGTACTCGCGGGTCCCATGCTCACAACGGTGAGTTCGCTGCTGCCAATGGTGTCGCGAAGTTTGATTGCGGCTGAAATAGTGGTTTCATCACCTGGGTCGAGCACAAGCGAGACGCCACTGCGTACGAGCCGCCTGGTGGTTGGGTCGAGCTTGCTCACGACGGTGTTGGGGTCGGGAATCTGTTTTACACAAACAAACATCTTCATAGTTACGTCGCCTCGTCTTTTTTATGTGCAGCGTGCAGGCAAAACCTGGCGGGGGGACAGGTTGCTGCATTTCTGCGGTTACAAGTGGATATCGTGCGAGCCAGGTTGTGATTTCCCTGAGTTCTTATATTGTATCTGGCGTGCGAAGGTAGTGTCAACGTTGCTGGCTAACAGGCTAACGGGGTTCCACCCAAAATAGGGGGTTGGCTTCCAGGGCCAATACAATTCCAATAAAGCCACCAGCATGGCGACCGCAAGGGCCCACCCATCCCCATAACACCACCCTCGCCACTACTATACTACGGCTTCGCTTCCCCAGCATCGTCGCGCGCCAAGCCCCCGATTGTTGGTAGAATCAACTCGCCACTACGGGCGAGAAGGAACAAACATCCATGCTCCCTGCACTGGATTGGGCTCTGGAAGCTGAAGAAATGGGACAGATGACACTGATTCCTTGAGTGGTTTTCGCATACACTCTCCCGGGTGAGGCCGTATTGGGCCGGATTGGCGATGTTGTATACTACCACAGAAGAGCTCGATCCACCAGCGGATACTAAAAATCAGGTGCAAGAAAGAGGGAAGGACCTTGATGAGACGAGAAGATTTACGCGGGACATGGGCGATGGAACGCGAGGCCGAGTGGCCTTCAACCCGACGAGATGAACTGGTCCAGCAAGCGCTGGCGCATGGATTAGAGTCAGCCGACTCGATCCGCGACAGGAACATCCCCTTGTTTAATCGGGGAGGTAGGGATTACTCAGCCGGATGCCGGTTCATGGGTGTCCCGTTCCTGGAGGACATGCACGTGCTTGGCGGTCAGGACGTCGCTATTGTTGGAGTCCCGTTGGACTGCGGGACCACGTATCGCTCTGGTACGCGTTGGGGGCCCCAGGCGATCCGGCGTATGTCGCTGCTTGGGACTGGCTATAACCCATCGCTGGGCGTCGACCTGGTGGAATCGCTCACCATGGTTGATGTCGGCGACGTGAGTGTGATTCCGGCGAACATTGAGAAGAGCTTTGACCAAATCGCTAAAGCGGTCAGCTATGTACATGAGCGGGCCGTCTTTCCCGTCGTCCTTGGCGGCGATCATTCGATTGGGTACCCGGATATTCGGGGGCTGGCACCACATGTTGAGGGCAATATTGGCATTATTCACTTTGACCGACATGCTGATATCAGCGAATACAGCATGGATGAGCGTATGCATGGGTCTCCCTGGTTCCACGCGACCAATATTTCCAATGCTCCCCCCACTAATCTCGTACAAATCGGTATAGGAGGCTGGACACAACCTCGCGATTGGTATTCCACCTCGCGTGAGCGCCAGACGACGATCATGACGATGGAGGATGTTGACCGCTATGGCATCGACCGGGTGGCTGAGTACGCACTTGATATTGCCTGGAAGCAGGCGAAGTGCGTCTTTCTCAGTTTCGATATCGACTGTCTCGACCCTGCTTTTGCGCCCGGGACGGGTACTCCGGAGCCAGGAGGGTTTCTGCCGCGCGAAGTACTGAGGCTCCTCCAGCTTGTGGCACGAGAGGGGTTGGTGGGGATGGAGGTTGTGGAGGTTTCTCCCCCCTACGATGTAGCTGAAGTGACCTCTCTGCTCGCTTCCCGTGTGATCATGGATGTGCTGGGGACGCTTGTCTTGAACAGGAAGTTAGTTTCAGTACCCTCAAGCGGGTCGTGAAAGGACCTTGCTCCTGCCACCCCCAGAGGGAAAGTATACACACTAAACCCTAAAAGGTCAAGTGAAAATGCGTCAGGGCGCATTCCTCCCAAGGAGGGGGTCTCTCAAGGGTAGGTTTTAAGGTTTCTGTGGTGGCTGGCGGGGCGGGCTGCGCCCGCCCCGCCAGCCACCACAGAAACAGAGCGAACCGCCGGAGGCGGTGAGAAGTCGAAACGAACGAAGTAGTGAAAAGCCTTTGCCTCGTTCCAAAGAAGTGAAGTGCGGTGGAATGGCTTGCGCACGGATTTGACGGGCAGACTGCACGAAATCACGGTGCCAACCCTCATTGTTCATGGTGCGGAAGATCAGGCGGTGCCTCTTTCCTGTGCACGGAGAGCACGTGCCCTCATCAAGAACTCTGAGTTGTATATCGTTCCGCAAACCAGGCACTGGCCCCAGGGGGAAAAACCAGAGGAATTTAATCAGGTTGTTTTGAAGTTTCTCTAGCTATGCAAAAAGCGACCGAAACTCCTTTCCCGAAATAGCGTTCTCGGTCACGCGTGTGTAGGTTCCATGCTCAAGCACCTCATGAGCAATCGAGCGCAGATACCCCAGCGTGGCACGCATTAGTCCCGACGCAAAACTGACACGTGCCACTCCGAGCTGCGCAAGTTCTGATATTGAAAGAGTAGTGAATCCAGCTGCGATATTGATCGGCCCATTGATTGCTTTTGCGAGATTCTCAATCGTGCTTGCATCGCTCACGCCAATAGGAAAGAGACAATCCGCACCGGCCTCTCGATAGGCATTTGCCCGCTGTACAGCGTGCTCGAAACGACTGGCGGGATCACCTATCGCCAGTAAAAATACATCAGTGCGAGCATTTATGACAAGAGAAAGATCCATCGACTCTGCAAGCTGGCGTATAGCTTTTATGACCTCAACCTGGTACGAGACCTCCACAAGCGCTTTTTCCTGCTGTTTCGTCGAGTCTTCAATATTGATGCCAACGGCCCCCGCGTCGATGATCGCTTTGACCGTCTGAAGCACCTCTTCAATGGTGTCGCCGTAGCCTGCTTCCGTGTCGACCGTGACGGGGCACTCAACCACTCGTGTCATACGTTTCACCACCTCTACCAGCATGTCCCGGCTGATCTGCTCACCGTCGGGATAGCCAAGCGAGGCGGCTACTCCTGAGCTAGTTGTGGCTATGGCCGGAAAGCCGGCCTGCTGGAAAATGCAGGCGCTCGCAGCATCCCATGCATTGGGTA
>WNFS01004416.1_pt1 | contig 20574 bp, 18 predicted proteins | sample 5400141 | NCBI WGS metagenome assembly WNFS01 (sample SAMN13153358, study PRJNA577476) | soil metagenome | isolation source: 60 cm saprolite under Madrone tree | place: USA:California | collected 2016-06-14
CGCTCTTACTTTAAGCCCCGGGGGCCGCACCATTTCACCCATCACCCACTGTTGAGATCTCAAATCTCAGATCTGAAATTTCAAACGGTGGGCTGGTTTGCTTTCTGTTGCACTTGTCGTCGTCCGATCAATCCCAGATTGCAAATCTCAAATTCCAGGGAAGCCCCGGCCAACGTCAACCTGAAACGTTCCCCGATTGGCAAAGATGTGAAATCTGTAATCTGAGATTTATCAGACGCCCCGCCGTTAGCGGGCTCGCTGCCCTTTAGTGTTCGGACTTTCCTCTCCTGATTCTGGCTCAAGCGCAATCTAGGATCTGAAATCTGGCGATGAGTTTTGAATCAGCAGCGACCGCCCGACCTGTTCACTTGCAAGGCTTTTGCAGTATATCAAAGCAATGTTCAACAGGTACAGCGTCGTTGACAGGCAGTTAAATTCTGCCAGACGAGGTTAACCAAAATACTTAAAGCCAACGCGCAACCCATTCAGCCAATGCTGCGACACGGTCAGAGCCAGCGCCAATGAGACGGCCGTGTGCGAGAGAGCCAGGGCATACAAGTTAGACGCGCGCTGGTAAACAAATGCCCATACCGCTCCCGCCGCCAGCGTCAGGAGCGCGAGCGTCGGACTTGGCAAATGAAGAATGCTAAAAGCGATTGCGACCAGGGCGATGCTTTTCCACCCCGCGCCCAGCGCCATTTGCGCTCTACGATTGATAAACCCATTCAGTGCGTATTGTTGAAAGAGCGCCCACAAAGGCAGGGCAGCAAATCGCCAGCGCCACGGCGCGCCAAACGAACCATGGCTCGTGGACCATCCAAAGGTAATAATTAGAAACACAGCAAGCAACGTAGGAAGTAAAAGCAAACGGCAGGATGTTAGAAAATTGTCGGTACGCAGCCCGAGGTCGCGTGAGGTTTCGCCCCGCTCTCGATGCGAGAACGACATCAAGGCAAGCGCCAGCGTGATGGGTATGGCCATCACCAGCTTGCTGCGTCCGACAAAAACCAGCACGGCCCATTCTGCAATTAAGCAGGACGTGATTACCGACGCAATCTCCCATAAGGGGAGCGATCTGGCTACGCCCGCCGGAAGTCTTTCAAGTGAAGTTTGAGTCTCGCTGGGGATCATTTGTCTCTGCCTTTGGCAGCAGCTAGCGGTTGAAGTTTGCCATCGGTTCCCACGATGAATGGCAGTGGCGTGCCCAACAGTTGTAATGATTTTCGCGTGGCGTTGCCGCTATTCCGCAAGGCGTACACGCGCGCTTCATGTGGGCCGGCGTTGAGTGAGTTAGTAATGAAACTGTAACCATGCCACTCGTCCAACGCCCAGCCCGCAGCAGAAACGTCGGGACGCGATCGATTCGCCACAACCGTCCCGAAAAACTTGCCGTCAATAAAAAGTTGAACCTCAACTCGTTCCCAGGGCGAGCCGTTATCGACCGCCCAACCCGCAATGCCGTCGTCGGTTACTTCTCCCCAACCATGAAAATAGGGCGGCAGCACGCTAAGAAACGCGATGACCGCCAGCGAGGCAACAAAAAGCGTTTCCAATATCGATTTTCCAATTAAGACGTGGACCAGGTTTGTCGAGGGCAGCTTCATTGCGTGACGTTGATTGCCAGTATTATAAACGGAGTTAGCGCAAAGACCGCGCTGATACGAACATGGACACGAAAAAAGGGCAACCCCGATTCGTCGGGGCTGCCCTTCGCTTCAAATTTCTGAGAAGGATTTTAGTTGGCGGCAAGTTCGATGCGATCGTCTTTTTGCAAAAGCGGATCGGCAAGCTTGCCATCCTGGATTTTTCTCAGGTTGAATTCCTCAGTAACCAAGCGACCGTCAGTTCCTTGCCGGGAAACTCGAACTCGCTCGCCGGCGCCGTTTGTCGCGCCACCCCCTGCAAGGATGGCCTGTGTCAATGTCAGGCCCGAATGATAGGGCTTCTGTCCTGGAAGTTTTACTTCGCCAGCCACAAAAAAGAATTCCGTTGATCCTGGAGCCGGGCCTAATACTTTAATCACGTCACCCGGCAAAATCAGCGTCGCGGACAGATTTGGATCTTTGAGGTCGATGGCGATTGTATTGCTTGAGCGTGTGATGGTAACGCGCGCTGCATCCGGAAGTACTAGCGATTCCGCAAGCAAGGCGTAAAGTGGAACTGCTTCCCGGCGCAACGTCTTAGTACCCGGGGCCGCTATGAAACCACTGATCGTCACGGTATGACTGGCATAGTCGCGAACGTTTACGACGACCGCGGGATCTTCAAAAAGCTTTATTTTCTTTCGCAGCATCGTCGCGATTTCCGACGTCGTCATGCCGGTTACCTGCAGGGAACTACCTGCTAAAGGATATTCCAACATGCCTCCGCTGAGCACCGTAAACAGTGTCGAGACCTGACCGGGATTATCGTTGAGTTGTATATCAAGTACATCACTCACACCCACGCGATAGATCTGACTCGAAACAGGAGAAGTCGCCGCGTTGGCGATTAAATTGTTGCCGAGCACAGGGCCAATTTTCTTTGTTACGGCTTTTGGATCGCTGATGGCGGCATTGGCGCTGGTCGCTACGCTTCTGACTCGTGCGTTATCGGCGGCAGAAACTTCCGCAGGCAATGATTCCAGGCGCGCGCGATTCTTGAAATTCGCTTTGGCGTGGGCTTGAAAACTTTGCTGGTTAGCACTCGAAGTGTTAGTTAGTGGGTCTTTCTGAGTTTGATTGATGACGCGCGCGCGTGTGGCCTTCGTTGTGTCCGGCGTCGCACTCGGCTTAGTTATTACCGATTTAGAAACAGGCGCATTAGCAGCCGAGATGGCTGGATTTACCTGGGCCGAAGCTGCGACCGCCAACGTGACACTCAGGACTAAAGCCGCAAATATTGAGTTTTTCATATTCCTCCCGAACTGTTCGAACCATCGATTTTTGGCGGGCGTGGGGCACCTCGCTCGCCGAAACCATGCTCCTGTAAGAGTAAAGGCCCAAACATCGCGATTTCTCAGATTCGGGAGGAAATATTACTGACAGAATTCCGCAGAACTTTGAGGGCAGCAGGTTCATTCGTGGGGACGCGGCTTTGGCAAGCTGGAAGCTGGAAACAGATGCGGCCAGCGGCTGGCCAGACGTTCGTGAACAAGATTCTCAACTTCATCCGCGCTTTCGCATTGCAGGCTTTCTTCTACGATCGCTCGGGCCGAGACTGAGTCGATTGCGGCAAGCGTCCGGCGCACCCGAGGCATCGCGGACGGAGTCATACTTAAATCGGTGGCGCCAAGTCCAATCAGCAATACGGCATACGCCGGAGTCGAAGCCATTTCGCCGCAAACAATTGCTGGAATCCCGGCCCGCCGTGCGGCTTTGAGGCTGCGATTAATTCCTTCAAGCACCGCGGGGTGCAGCGTGCGAAACCAATCGGCTACTTCGTCGTTGCCGCGATCAACCGCCAGTGTGTACTGGACCAGATCATTTGTTCCGAGTTCGAAGAAGTCTACACAGGCAGCAATTTTCTCAGCCATCATAACGGCTGCGGGTACTTCAATCATGGCGCCGATGGGAACGTCGCCGTAGGGTTGTTTATCGCTCGCGAGTTTTGCGATCTCTTCAGCAACCATCGTCTTCGCACGCTTGACTTCATTTACATCGGTCACCATCGGCAAAACGATTTTCAGGTCGCCACTGGCGGCCGCCAACAAAATGGCGCGCAACTGTCGCCGCATGACGCTGTCGTTGCGCAGCCCAAACCGTATGGCGCGCAATCCTAAAGCAGGATTCTTCTCCGGCTGCCGAAAATGCGAACGCGTGTTCTCGCCACCTAAATCAAACAAGCGAATAATCGCGCCGTCTGCGCCTGCCAGGCGGGCCACGGCCTCGTAAGCGACGCGCTGTTCTTCCACTGACACCGTCAGTCCATTCCGCGCCAGCAGAAACTCCGAGCGGTAAAGTCCGATACCGCTGGCGCCGTATTTTTCAACGCCCTCGAATTCCGACGGCAGTTCGATGTTGGCGCGCAGCCTGATCTCCACTCCGTCCTGAGTTCGTAGCGCACCACGATCTTCCGGCGAAGGAACTCCGCGACGCGTTGAACCTTGCTCGGTCTGCTTTCGATATTCAGCAAGAGTTTGCATTGAAGGATGAAGAATTACTTCGTTGCGGTTGGAATCGACGATGATCTTATCGCCTGTTTTGGTGCGGCGATAAAAATCTTTTAGTCCTACCACCGCCGGCAGGCCAATGCCTCGCGCCAGAATCGCTGTGTGAGAGGTCCAACCGCCGCTATCAGTGGCCAGAGCCCGCGCGTGTGTTAGATCTAACTCAGCCAGGGCCGAAGGCAGCAGGTCGCGCGAAACGATCACAGCGTCTTCTGCGAGCTGCAGATCCTCTGGTCGCGCGCCGCTAAGTGCCGCCAACAGGCGTTGCATAACGTCCTCAATGTCAGAGCCGCGTTCGCGTAGGTAATCGTCCTTGATCTCGGAATAAAGCGCGGTGAGCCGATCACCTACGACCTTGATGGCCCACTCCGCATTGACGTGCTCGGCCCTTATGTATTCCGCGATGTCACCAAGCAGCTTTTCGTCCTCGAGCAGCAGCACGTGAGCATCGAAGATGTACGCATGTTCTTTCGCTAGTCGTCCTTCAGTCTGATCGCGAATCGTCCGCAGCTTTTCGCTCGCTGCCGCTGCCGCCTGGCGAAAGCGTTGTTGTTCCTTTTCCAAATCCTCCGTGCTTACGCTCCAACGTGAGACTTGGGCAGTGCCATCAACCATGCGCAGGACCTGGCCAATGACAACGCCTTCGGAAACGCCAAGGCCTTTGCAGCGAATCTCCCGCGGTTGTTCTTTCATTACTACGCTTCCACTTCTCTTTCACCAAAACTCTCAGCAAACAACTGATCGAGGGCGGCCATGGCCGTCTCTTCGTCAACTCCTTCAACACTCGCTTCCAGTTCAGTGCCCGCAGTTGCTGCCAACATCAACACGCTCAAGATTGATTTTGCATCGGCAGTGGGGCCGCCGTCGATGCGCCGCAAGCTGACTCTGCTGCGAAAGGTGGTCGTCAGGCGCACTAGTTTTGCGGCCGCGCGCGCGTGCAGTCCCAGTCGCGCTTTTACCAGAAGTTTGCGCTCTATCATTTCCTTGCTTCTGACATTAGTTTTTTGCGGGAGGGGCAAGCAAATCGCCGGCGAGGTAGATTCCCTGCCGCCCGAGCTCGGAAACGCGTCGCGCGGTCTCAATGAGTGAACCACTACCTTCCTGGCTGGCAAGCTTGATAACCATCGGCAGGTTTACTCCGGTAACTACTTCAATGTTGCCATCCTCGAGAAACATGGAGGCGATGTTGGTGGGCGTGCCGCCAAACATGTCAGTGAGCAACAGAACACCTGCGCCTTGCGAAACACGCGTGATGGCGCGCTGCACTTCGTCGCGGGCAGCATCCACGTCGTCGTGCCAACCAATGGAAACAGCGGTGATGAAGGATATTGGGCCGATGATCATCTCCGCGGCAGCCAACAACTCGCCTGCCAAATGGCCGTGCGTAACAATCACGCCGGCAACTCTGCGGTTGCTGTCTGATTTTTCAGGTTGGTCCGGTTTGCTGCTCATGTTTTTTTCCTATTCACGACCAGTTGTAGCATTCAAGCTTTTGGCCCATCCGGCTGGGAATCTGAAAACACAGTTAACGTTGCCGGTTTACTTTTTTCACATCACGGTGGACCACGCGAGCATCAAAACCCGAACGCCGCAGTTGACGACCCAATGCGTTGGCGATCATCACTGAGCGGTGCCGCCCTCCGGTGCAACCAATACCAACGGTTACGTATGCTTTACCTTCACGCTTGTACAGCGGCAACAGATAATCCAGCAGGTCGCTGAACCGTCGCAAAGTCTCTTCAACTTCCGGCCGCGAGTTCAAATACTCTACAACGCGCTTGTCATGGCCCGATAGCGGCTTTAGCTCCGGAACAAAATGAGGGTTCGGCAGGTGACGCACATCAAACAACAATTCCAGATCGCCGGGATTGCCATACTTATGACCGAAACTGAGCACCTCTACCCGCATCGACCCGGCTTTTCGATCGAGACTAAATCTGTCGAGCAGATGCTTGCGAAGCGTATGAACGGTGTGTTCGGAGGTGTCGATAATTTGATCGGCTTCGGCGCGCAGCCGCGCCATGGCGGTGCGCTCGTTTCGAATTGCCTGTAGCAATCCCTGGCCCTTATCCGCCGGGTGGGGGCGGCGTGTTTCGCTGAACCGGTGTTGCAGGACGTCGTCGGAGGCTTCCAAAAACAAAACGTAGACGCCGAGTCCGGCAGCGCGTAACGCTTTCAATTGTTTTTCAAAGTCCGCCAGGAAAGTTCCTTCACGGATGTCAATGACCAGGGCCGCCCGCTCAATTACTTTTTCATCGCTGTGGGGAGTAAGCAATCGTGAGAACGTCGAGAGCATTGTGATCGGCAGATTGTCGACACAGAAATAACCGAGATCTTCAAAGGCATTTGTGGCCGAAGACATTCCTGATCCGCTCAACCCCGTGATGATTACGACGTCGGGAGCGTTGTCAGTCGCATTCGGAGCAGTCTTCTTCGTTTGTTTCTTCATTGACGAACCACGCAGGCCGCGGTGGTCCCAGTTTACTACGAGAGAGTCTCGATCCCATCAGTGCGAACCGGGACGGAACTCCTGCGGAACCGCGAGCGGTAGCGACCGGATGCTGACATTCAACGTGGCTAGGAGCATTCTAACGGCCCGGCTTGTGGTCAAGTGTAGTGTGCAGCATCCGGTCGCTACCACCACCCCCCGCGGGCTGCCCGCGCGGGGACCCATGTCCGTTCGCGGTTCTGCACCCTGTGCCCACACGGTTACGAAGTTGTTGGTTATGGCTCGATCAATCCAAAATTTCCGTCTTTTCGTTTATAGAGCACGCCGATGCGATCCGTGTCGGCGTCGCGAAAGACGACGAATTGATCCGTTTGCGAGGTGAGGCTCAGCGCCGCTTCTTCGGCGGTCATTGGTTTAATTGAGTAACGGCGCGCGGCAAAAATACGCGGTGGCCGGGGCGTGGCTTCCAACTGCCCATCGGGGCTGGGGGCCACCTTAGCGGTAGCTCGGGCGCCCTGTTTGCGATCGATAGTTTTCTTCTTGAGCTTTAGCGCCTGCTTCTCAATCTTTGCTATTGCACGCGTCAGCGCCATGTACATGTCGGCGTTGATGTCTTTAGCAGCCAACGTATGATCGCGCCAGTGGACGATCAATTCTCCGATCTGGCGGTTCTTTTCCACTTCGATGATAACGTGTGTCCAGGCTGTCGTCCCGTTAAAAATGTGTTCCAGTTTTCTAAAATGATCTTCGACATGCTTGCGAATTGCCGGCGAAACTTCTACGTGGCGTCCGGTGTACTCAAACCTCATAATCGCGGTTCCCTTCTTAGGCCTGTTGATATAGTAGTGCTTGCCAAACCTCGAACATGTCTGGCTGGTTTATCAGTTAAGTCAGGGGACGAATACTGGTCGAACGTGCCGCGCGATTAAGGGCGTTTAGACTACAGCCCGTCGCTCACGCGATCCCGGGATGCTCATCTGATCGCGGTACTTGGCTACCGTCCGGCGCGATAATTTGATGCCGTCTTTGGCTAAAATCTTTACCACTTGATCGTCTGTAATCGGGCTGTGTGAATCTTCTTCTTCGATAAGTTTTTTGATCTTCAGCTTAATGATCCGCGTGGAAATCTCTTCGCCGTCTTCGTTCATCATGCCTTCGGTAAAAAACCGGCGCAGCTCGATTACGCCCTGCGGCGTGTGGGCATATTTTCGATTGACTACGCGAGAGACGGTTGAAAGGTGCATGCCGATGTCCTCAGCAATATCCTTCAACATCATCGGCTTGATGTATTGCACGCCCTTGTCGAGAAAATCCTGTTGCCGGTGCACGATTGATTCCACCACTTTATAAATCGTCTGCCGCCGGTGCTCGATATTGCGCAGCAGGTCGACTGCTGAACGCATCTTCTCGCGGATGAAACTCTTCGTTTCATTGCTGACGTCCGACTGTCCCAGCATTTTTTGGTACTGTTGGCTCACTCGCAGGCGCGGACTACCATCGTCGGCGAAATAGATGATGTACTGCTCGTCGTTTTCATCCAATTTTTCGATGTAAATTTCCGGCGCGATGAGCACCGGCTCTTCTGCTGAGTAGCGCCGGCCCGGATAGGGGTCGAGCGTGCGAATGAATTGTAATTCTGTAAGCAGCGTGTCGACGTCGACACCAATCTGTTTGGCCAGGTGCGGCAGCTTGTGCTGTTGCAGCTCAGCCAGATGTTCACTAATTAATCGTACGGCGAGCCGGTCGCCTTCACCACGCACCTCAAGCTGGCCCAGCAAACACTCCTTAACATCACGCGCGCCGCAACCCACCGGATCAAGATCAAGCACGGCTTGCCGTGCCTTTTCCACCAGCTCCTCGCTCCAGCCTCCCATGGCCGCAATCTCTTCATTGGTAGCATTGAGGCGACCATCAGCATCAAGATTTCCAATCACACTAACTGCCGCATCGCAAACTTCCTCTTCGATAGGACTCATGTGGAGCTGCCATTCCAAATGATCCGCAAGCGACGGAGGGCGCGTTAGAAACTGTTCAAAGGTAGGAGCGTCTTCTTTGTATTCAATTTCCTGCGTCTTGTAACCAGGATCGAGATAGTCTTGAAACTCTCTGCCAAAATCGATCTCCTCAAAGGCATCGCGCGATGCTTCATCCAAATTCGCATCGTCGCCGGCCATTTCTTCGCCTGCTTCGCTCCCGGCAGATTCCGCGGTTTCACTTTCACCTTCTGCTGCGATCTGTGGCAGCGGACCGGTATCGCCTGATCCGTTGGATGACGGACTGCCCATTTCCGGCTCAGCGGCTTCGACGGATTGTTGCTCTGGCGTCGCGCCAGGGTCGGCGCTCGTCAGATGATCGAGAATTTTTTCGGCCAGCTCTTGCGCTTCTTCCTGCGTGGCTACTTCTTCCAGCACCGGATTCTCGAGCAACTGTGCCTGAATGAGATCAGTAAGCTCGAGCGTAGTCATCTGCAACATCTCGATGCGCTGCCGCAACTGCGGCGTCAACACGAGTCGTTGAGAGAGGCTGGTAGTTAGTTTAAGAGACATTTCTCAGGTAAAACAGCGTTCGGTCTGTTTGTTTTCGCAATCGAAAAGCGCAGGGAGATTATACTCGATTAGACGCAATTTGCGCCCAACTGAGTTTACATGCGGAATTTCTCGCCGAGATAAAGCCGTCGCACTTCAGCATCTTCCGTCAACTGCCGCGGAATTCCTGATCGGAAAATTCGGCCATCAGCCATGATGTAGGCCCGGTCGGTGACCCCCAGGGTTTCGCGGACATTATGGTCCGTGATCAAAATGCCGATGCTTCGATTGCGTAAATAAAGTATGACATTTTGAATGTCATCAACTGCCTTGGGATCGATGCCCGCGAAAGGTTCGTCAAGCAGGATGTATCGCGGTTCGGTAGCCAGCGCGCGCGCGATTTCTGTGCGCCTTCTTTCACCGCCAGAGAGCGCATCGCCACGCGTGTTGCGAACGTGAGCGATTCCGAATTCTTCCAACAACTCCTCCAGCCGTGTCAGCCGTTCACGCCGTCTCAAGCCCATCGTCTCGAGCACCGCCAGAATATTCTGCGCCGCAGTCATCTTGCGAAAAATCGACGGCTCTTGTGGGAGGTAACCCAGACCGAGACGCGCGCGCAGATACATCGGCAGTTTGGTCACCTCGCGCCCGCCCAAACTAACAACTCCCGCGTCGGGACGCTCCAGACCGACCATCATGTAGAACGTTGTTGTTTTGCCGGCGCCATTTGCACCCAGCAGTCCGACGACTTCGCCTTTCTCCACATGCAGGCTGACGTGATCGACAACGCGGCGCCTGCCGTACGATTTTTGTAATTGGAATGCTGCCAGCGCGGAAGCGGAAGGAGTTTCGTTTGCTCGCTGAGTGTTGCTTGAATTGGCGGCGCGCTCGTCGTTGAGGTTGTTTGCGATACTCACGCCTTCTGATCGAATGCTCATTAGTGTGCGCAGAACAGTGACTGACTAGAACTCATTGGGTGTCGTCCGCTCTATTGTTTCTTAACTTTGTGGGTTGACCTGACGCGACCCGCAGACTGTGATCCTCTTACGTCGTCGGCGATCACTCTACCGTCTCGCATGTTGACGGTCAAACGACCGCCTTCAGTGCTTCCTTTTTCAGTATCTTCCACACGCGCCGGGTTCCCTTTTAGAATCGCCACCTCATCCGCTGACGTATATTGAATCCAGTCACCTGTCCCTTTGCGGTTAGGTTGGGTCATGACGACGTTACGTTGCGCAATCGTTTTTTCTACTTCGCTCGAGTCTCGCAAAAGATAAACGTCCGCGACGCCGCCCGTGAGCCTGTCAGTTCCCTGGCGAATATCAACATTGCCCTCGTAATGGAGCAGGCGGTTTGGATCGGAATATGACATGGAATCACCAGCGGCAAAAACCGGAATCGTGCTGGTGGTGCCTTCGACGCGCCGGCGCGCATTGTAGATTGCGCTTTGCACGTGGCCATCCCCGGTCATCTTTTTTTCATTGGAATAGATCGTCAGCTTGTCGGCGCGCACGAAATTGTCGTCCTGCCAGGCGCGGGCATTCCCGGTGTAAATAGCGACGCCGCTGTCGCGGTGAAACTCGCCCCTATCGCCGACGATGTAAACCTCGCCACCTCGCAGGCGGATCGTGTTGTCCGCCGCAGTGAATGAGATAGTTGCTGCCACGCCGTTGCGGTCGTTTTCGTTAAACTTCGCGTCGCCTTGAGCGTCCATTCGTTCAATGTCCTGTGTGTCCTTCACAAAAACCGCCGCCATTTTCTGCGAAGTGAGCACCCGAGTACCGCGATCGGCAACTGGCTGCACCGGTTCAATCACAACTTTGGCGCCGCCAGAAGCGGTGAAAGTACGCGCCAGATTTCCGCTTTCGAAGAAGTCGCAATCAATGCGCGGCGCAGTCAGGGTTTTCTTGTCAGCCTGCGCATTCTTGATTACCGGATCGACAAACAGTTCTGCATTGCCAACGGCCTCGGCTTTGTCCAGGTCGCGCCCCGTTACGCGCCAAATCAATTTTACCGTATCGGCAGTTAGGCGTTTGTTTGCGGCTCGCGGATCGTTGGCTTTGGATTTTGGCGCAGACAAGTTCACAACCGAACGGCCTTCCGTGCGCATTTGCTTCAGCAAGCTGCGATCGCCCTGGGCCTGAAACAAGACTTCGATCAAACTTGCGCCGGCGAGTTGTAGATCTGAATCGGCGTCGAGAGTCCGGGCCACAGTGTCACGCATTGCCACGGCGCGCTCCAACCGCTGGTCTTTGTCAAAGAAGAAATCCATGTCGGCGGAGTGGATCTCGGCCGAGCGGCCTTCTTGCATCGACCGCAGATAAGCATTCGTACGCACTTCCAGCTTTTGAATCTTTTTCTGCTGGTTAAGGGTGGCATACAGGTTCTCGCCGCTCATCAAGTCGCGGTCTTGTTCCGCGGTTACGCCGCCCGCAAAGATCAACTTCATCGACTCTTGCTCGAAAGAGGCCTGCGCTGAACGAATTGTGACTGGCCGCGAGCGGCTGGAAGACGGCTTTACATTGGCAGCCTGCGAAACCTCAGGCACGACGGTTATCTCCACATCCCTCTTTAAGTCGAGTTTTTTGGACTTCGCATAAACAATCGCGCCGGTTGAGTGCCCGGAAACATTTTCGTGCCCGAAAGAAACGGGCGCATCGGTCTGGGCCACCTCATTGTTCTGATCGTAAGCGATTGACTCGGTATTAACTTTCAAACCATCTTTCGTTTCCACCTTGACGCTGCCCAGAAAAGTGATCACGGAGTTTTGTTGATCGTATATCGCCTTGTTGGCAGTAATCTGATCCGGCTTATCGCCAACGGGTGGAAATACGGAGAGACTTACTTGATCAAGTTCGTGATGACCATCGGAAAAGGTGATGTCGCGCGCGGCTTTCACCAAGAGGTAAAGCCGGCCGTCCTTCATAACGTGCTGTTCATATCCGTTGATAACGCCGGTGATTTCTTTGGAGAGTTCCGGCGTCTCGGACTTGAGTCGAAATGGTTTGTTGTTGCGCAGGCGATAGTAAGAAAGGGCCACAAAGATGAGCGCTGCGACCAGAATCAGCAGCGCGGTGGCGCGCGCAACCAACGGCGCGCGCGCTCGCAGCCCGATGGCAATAGCTCTTTTTCTGGTGATCTCTTGCATACTCAAGTGGCAAACAGTAAACAGCAAACAGTAAACAGCGAAGACTCGGATATTAGATGTCTCGTCTTTCTCGACGATATCCCCTCCGCATTTTTGTTTAGCGCATGTGCTAAGTTTTCGCCGGTCACTGTTTTCTGTTCACTGTTTACTGTTCACTGTTTACTGTTTGCTGTTTGCTGTTTACTGTTTACTGTTTACTGTTTGCTGCTCTCACATCTTGCACCGACAACTGCAAAAACGTTTCGCCATTCCACTTGCTGGTCTCAACGGTGTAGACCATTTCCGCGCCATTTTTCAGCGCGGCCATCTTTTCGGCGCCATTCCACCAGATCGTCTCCAGCGGCCGGCCTTGCGGTCCACACACGTTCAGCTTCAAATGACGTTCTCCAATTAGACGCGGTTCCGCAACGATGCACAAGTTGCGAGCCAAAAACGTTGGCCGCGAGTTGCCTGCGCCGTATGGCTCCAGGGCATTCAGTTGTGCAACTAATTCAAAACTAATCTCGTCAGTCGGCAACTCCGCATCAATGTAGAGGCACGGTTGCAGATCTTCATCCGACAAATGGGCGGCTGCATGCTGATTTAGGCGGCGACGTAGTTCTGCAATCCGATCCCGCTTTAAGGTGATGCCCGCCGCGTGCGAATGGCCGCCAAATTTGTCAAACAAATCCGCGCACGACGTCAGCCCATTAAGCAGGTGATAAGGCTCAATGCTGCGCGCTGAGCCATGGGCGATATCATCTTCGATTGAAAGAACGACGCAGGGACGATTGATGCGCTCAGAAATCTTCGACGCCGCGATGCCGATGACACCGCGGTGCCATCCTTCACCCGCTATCACCGCCACATAAGAATTTGCCTTATCCTGTGCACCCGCCTCTAATTCCCTGGCGGCCAACTCCACGATCTGGCGCTGGACTTCCTGTCGCTCCTGGTTGCGAGTATCGAGGTGTGTGGCCAGTCGCATCGCTTCTGCGCGTTCACGAGTACTGAAAAGTTCGACGACGGCGCGAGCCGCGTCCATCCTTCCGGCTGCATTTATCCTTGGCCCAACGCGAAAGCCAATGTCGTAGGCAGTCATGCCGCTGCCATCGCCGCAGCCGCAAACTTCCATCAACGCGCGCAGCCCTGGGTTCGTAGCTTTCACAAGATCGTGGAGGCCGAGCGCGACGATAGCTCTATTTTCTCCAGTCAACTTCGCGACATCGGCGACCGTTCCAATGGCAACGATCTTTAAGAAAGAGTTAACCTGCGATTCGCGCGCACGTTCGCGAAACAGCGCATGAACGAGTTTGAATGCCACGCCGACACCAGCCAGATTTTTGTCCGGATAGCTGCAACCTTCCTGGTTTGGATTCAAAACGGCGTAGGCCGGAGGCACGCCCTCGCCTTCGTCCGGAAGGTGATGGTCGGTAATGATGACATCCAGCCCCTTCTCTCGCGCCCAATAGAGCGGGTCGTGCGCGCGTATCCCACAGTCGACGCTGACCACAACTTTGTAGCCTTCAGCCCCGGCTTTTTCCAGCGCCGGCTGTTGAACGCCGTAACCTTCGGTGAAGCGATGCGGAATGTGAAAGCCGGTGCGCGCGCCGAGCAGATTCAACGCCCGCAAAAGAACTGCAGTTCCGGTTGTGCCGTCAACATCGTAATCACCGTAGACAAGTATCGGCTCGCCGGTATCAATCGCTTTCAACAGGCGCGCGACCGCCTCGCTTACGCCTTTCATCAAATACGGGTCGTGAAGTTGATCGTAAGCAGGTTTAAGAAACTTCCGGGCTGACGTTTCGTCAGCGCAACCGCGCGAGATAAGCAGGGCCGCAATCGTCGGCGAAACATTAATAGCGCTAGCCAGTGAGTCGACCTTTTGCGCATCGTGCTCGCGGACAATCCAACGCTTTACCGTCATGTGAGGATTATCACTTCGTCATGCTTATTCAGCAAACCAGCCATCTTGATCGAGTAGTTTGACGCCAATTCGCCGGCGGCCATCGAGCTGATCAGTCCACGCCCCATTGACTTCAGCGTGGAGCTCGGAACCAAACGGCGGTGTTAGTTTTACAATTGCTCCCAACGGAACTTCTGCATCGAGAATTATGGTTGCGCCGCCGCGACTAATCTTGACGGCTTGCGCCTTAACATTAAATGACTCGCCGTTAATGGTCTTGCCTTCGACTTCAAGGGCAAACTCTACCGGAACTCGCGGACTACGTGGACGCTGTGAAGGCACAAGCGCGCCTCGCCGGTCTTTTTCATTCATTAAGCTCACCACCCTTTTGCGATTGATGGGATGACCCCGAAATGTCGGGTCGGGGAGGAAGAGGGGCGAAAACAGTTTACCTGAATCTCTAAACTTTTTGGTAGTGCTTTAATTCTGGAAACGTCGCAAAAGAATTCCAGAAGGTTTAGGTCATGCATTTGCGGAGATATAACCAGTTACTAATGCTGCCAAAATTAGACCGCCTACAATTAGCCGGTAAGTGATAAACACTGCGGTCGAATGGGTTCGTAAGAATCTTAGCAAAAACCAAATCGACGCATAGCCAACAATGCCTGAAATTACCGTGGCGATCAATAGGGGAGAAAAACTCGCACCGGGAAGTTTGTGCATTGCTTCCTTAAGTTCAAGTAGTCCGCTGGCGGCGATTGCGGGCATCGATAGCAGGAAAGAAAATCTTGCCGCCGTTTCACGCGTTTCGCCGGCAAAAAGTCCGGCCATGATGGTCGAGCCTGAACGGCTTGACCCGGGAACCAGAGCCAGCACCTGGGCGAACCCAACCGCCAGTGCGTCCCCGATACCAAGCTCCTGCAGGCCGCGGTTTTTTTTACTGACCGCTTCAGCCAACGCCAGCAGGATTGCAATAACAATCATCATCGTGGCAATGACCCACAGATTTTTGGTTAATGTGCCTTCGATCTGGTGTTTGAACAACAAGCCGACGATCGCGACAGGAATTGATCCGATAATCACCAGCCATCCCAACCACGCGTCTTGCGACAATCGCGCGCCGACGCCATTGTCTCCGCGATCCTTCGTCAGCAAGGCCACGTGATCGCCCACAAACGCGCGTGTAATGTTGACAATGTCACGAGCGAAATAAATCAGCACCGCCAGCAGCGTTCCCAGTTGGACGACTGCAATCGTGGCTGTTGTCTGTTCAGCTCTGAGCGTTGGATCGACTCCCCCGTACAGGCCAATCAGGCGTGCTGCGAGTACCAGATGTGCAGTTGAACTGACGGGAATGAATTCGGTTAACCCCTGGACGATACCGAGGATGATGGCTTGAAGAACGGTCATGAATATTCAGGAATCTGTAATTTGAAATTTTGAATTTGAAATTACTGTTTTGTTCTTTGTGCTTTGAACTTTGTGCTTTGAACTTTGTACTTTGTACTTTGCTTTTTATGTGCCTGGTGCTTACCCCGTCTCGACAATTTCAAAGGGCAAAGCTCAAAGAACAAAGTTCAAAGTTCGTTCTATTCTCTAAACGAATTCCTTCTTGCAATCCGATCGTACATCCAGATCGGCATGATCATGCCCACGCGCACAATGGTCGCCAGTTGCCACGGAAATGCGTACGACTTCTTTTGTTTTTCGATCGCCCTCACGATTTTCTGCACCGCGTCGTCGAGTTCCATCAGGAATGGCATCTGCGCCTCGCGGCCTGCGGTAAGCGGAGTTTTTATGAAGCCGGGATGAATAATCGTTACTGCAATCCCCTTCGGTTCCAGGTCGATACGCAGGCTTTCAAAGAATGCCGATACTGCTGCTTTGCTGGCGCAATAGGCGGCGGACTTTGGCAACCCCCGGTAACCAGCCAAACTCGAGATAGCCACCAGATGTCCCTGCCCCCGCGCTACCATTTCAGGGATGACCGCGGCCACGCTATTCGCTGCTCCAACGACGGCGATTTCGGCCAGCGCCTCGGCGCGACGCGCAACTAAGCCCAACCGGCCTCCGCGTTTTGCAAGCTCAACAGCAAGCGCGCCTCCGATTCCCGAAGACGCGCCGGTGATCATCACAACTTTGTCCGCCCAATAAGACACAGTTTCAAGTTTCAAGTTTCAGGTTTCAAGCCAAAGCTATCGGTCAGCTTTTTTGAACTTCGTTCCTTTAATTCCTGATTGGCGCAAGTATTTCATCAAACCGCTGGTCATTCGACTTACTTCTGTAGCAAGAAACGTAAGTTTGTCGAAGAAATCATGTTCCAGATAACCCTGATCCAAAGCCACGTACAGTTGCGCTCTAACTTCGCCTGCCGAACCCTTGGCCGTTGCTAAAAATTGATTGAACTCGGCGGTTCCACTCCGCTCAAATCCTTCAGCGATGTTAGACATGATAGAAACTGATGCCCGGCGTATTTGATCTCTGAGAGCGAAGTCTCGTGCAAACTTTTCTCTTTTCGTTGCTTCATATACGAGTTTCGTCAGCTCCCTCGATTTCCGCCACACTGTGATTTCCTCAAACTTCTTAAAAGTTGCCATCGCACACCTCCTCCGCAACAAAGAACTCTAGCGGCCAGGGTGTTTCCGATATCAGTACAACTTGAAACCTGTAACTTGAAACTTGAAACTTTTATACCTGCACCACGACGGGCATGATTACCGGCCGCGCACCCGTAAGTTTTTGTATGAAGCGCTTCAGCTCAACGCGAACGTGTTCCTTGAGCAGGCTCTCATCTGCCAGTGTCTGCCGCGAGGCGCCGGCGATGGCTGCCGCCACGACACGCTGTGCGTCCTTCAAAGAACCGTTCGTTGAGTCAAAGCCGCGCACGCCGCGCGTTACGATTTCCGGCGGTGACTGAAGTTCACCCGTCTGCCCATTGATGGTTACAATCAACGTGACCATTCCTTCATAAGCCAATTGCCGGCGCTCGCGAATTGTTTCGCTTTGAATTTCTTCAAAACCAGTGTCATCAATGAACGTGCGCCCGATTTCTCGTTTGCCAACAACCGCGGCCCGCTCGCCGTCCAGTTCCAGCACATCGCCGTTTTCGATCAACACGATGTTTTCTTCAGCGTAGCCCAGGTGATTTTTGACAAACTCCTTGTGGCGAAACAGCATGCGATACTCGCCATGAATCGGCACCACAAACTTTGGCCGCACCGCTTCAGTCATAATGCGAATATCTTCCTGTGATGCGTGTCCGCTAACGTGGACGAGCCTGCGCTTCTCCTCAATGATGTTGGCGCCGCGTTTGTAGATCATTCCGATCATTCGCGAAATCAAACGCTCGTTACCCGGGATGATGCGCGCCGAAAGCACGACCGTATCGCCTTCGTCGATCATCAGTCCCTTGTAACTTTGCGTCGCCATCTGCGATAAAGCAGCGCGCGCTTCACCCTGGGAGCCTGTCACTAAAAATACAATCTCGTTATCGCGCATCTGTTTCGCTTCGTTAAGCGAGACCAGCAGGCCATCATGTATGTCCAGGTAACCCAGTCGATCGGAAATCTCGACGTTCTTCTGCATTGAGCGCCCCAGGACGCAAACCTTGCGATTAAACTGCTGTGCAATGTCAATCACGATTTGCAGGCGGTGTATTGAAGACGCAAAGGCGGCAACAATGATGCGGCCGCCTGCTTCGGCAAAAATCTCTTCAAAGGCTGGGATTACCGCGCGCTCTGACGGCGTGCGTCCGGGCACGGTTGCGTTCGTCGAATCAGACAGCAGCGCCAGCACACCTTCCTGTCCATAGCGCCGGAACGATCGCAAATCTATCGGCTCGCCAATCACCGGCGTCTCATCGACCTTGTAGTCGCCGGTATGAATGATTGTGCCGACCGGCGTTTTAATGGCTAGCGAAAAGCAATCGATTAGCGAATGTGAGACGCGAATAAACTCAACTGTGAACACGCCAATTTCCACCACGTCGCGCGGCTCGACGCGATGGAGCAAAACATCGTTCGTAAGTTCGTGCTCTTCGAGTTTGCTTTCCGCCAGTCCCGCAGTGAAGTGGGAGCAGTAAACGGGCACGTTGAACCTTTTTAGAATGTAAGGCAACGCGCCAAGGTGGTCCTCGTGGCCGTGCGTGAGCACTATCGCAGTTATGTGTTCGCGGTATTCTTCGAGAAAATCAAAGTTGGGAATGCAGACGTCGACGCCATAGGCGGTTTCTTCGGGAAAGCCCATGCCCGCGTCGAGAATGAGCATCTCATCCTCATAACGCACAGCCATGCAATTCATTCCAAACTCGCCGATGCCGCCGAGCGGAATGATCTCTAAGACACTACTCACTATTCCTAATTACTCAACTCTCCGAAACGTTGGTGGCACTGCATGGTTCATGCAGCAATCGCGGGGCTAAATAAAGCGACCCAGTATAGCATGCAGATGTCGAAACGCGTCGCAGACCGCGCCATATCGATCGATGTCTTCCTGGTTTTTTTGTCTTTGCCTTGAATTGACTGCTGACTATCGGCTACTGCTTCGCTTACAATCCGACGCATGATCAAAATACTGACTGGGGTTTCCGCGCTCCTTTTGCTGTTGACGACTTCAGCCTTCGCCGCGCCGCGGACCATGCGGCTGGAGTACTACCACACCGGCAACGCCAGGCAGGAACTGTTTAGTATCGATCGCATTGTGGTCGAGCCACTTGCCTGGCCCGGTGACATGAGCAAGACAAATGACGACACGAACCTCGGTAAATATTTCTTTGAAGTTCGCGACGCGAAGACGCATCGAGTACTTTACTCGCGCGGCTTCGCCTCTATCTTTGGCGAATGGGAAACAACCGATGAAGCCACCACCATGATGCGCTCATTCAGCGAGTCCCTGCGGTTTCCCGCGCCCATCAGCTCAGTTGATATTGTGTTGAAGAAACGCGATGCAAAAAATGGCTGGCGCGACATCTGGTCTACCAGCGTCGATCCCAATAACATCTTCGTTGATCGCTCCACGCCAGCGCCACCAGCACCATTGATTGCGATTCAAAAGATGGGCGATCCGGTAACGAAGGTGGATTTGCTCCTGCTGGGCGATGGCTACACCACGCGTGAAACCAAGAAGTTTGTTGCCGACGCGCGGCGGTTGCTCGATGTGCTGTTTGCAACTTCTCCTTTCAAGGAACACCGCAAGGACTTCAATGTTTGGGGGTTGTGCCCGCCAGCGCACGAAAGCGGTATTTCGCGCCCGTCCACCGGCGTCTATCATGACTCTCCGATTGGCGCGACTTACGACGCGTTTGGCTCTGAACGCTACGTCCTTACTTTTGATAATCATGCCTTGCGGAAAGTCGCGCAGTTTGCTCCTTACGAGTTCATCGAGATACTCGCGAACAATCGCACCTATGGCGGCGGCGGAATTTTTAATCTCTACAGCACCGTCGCGGTGGACAATGCTTTCGCCAACTACCTTTTTGTGCACGAGTTTGGCCATCACTTTGCCGGACTCGCCGACGAGTACTACACCTCGGACGTTGCCTACCATCCGAGCGCGGAACGTATCGAGCCGTGGGAACCGAATGCCAGCGCGCTGCGTGCGATTACGAACCTGCCTGCAATCGCTGGAGACTTGCGACCACTTCTGAAGTGGAAAGACATGGTTTCACCCGATACGCCAATTCCAACACCGTGGAACAAAGAAGAATTTGAAAAATATTCTCGCGAAATTCAGAAACGCCGCGCGAAGATTCGTAAAGACAAGCTTCCGGAAAGTGTGATGGAGGCGTTGTTTCGCGAGGAGCGCGTGCACGAACAGGCAATGTTTGCAAAGGAAAAGTATGCCGGTCGCGTCGGCGCTTTCGAAGGCGCTAATTATGAACCTAAAGGTTATTACCGACCTGAAATAGACTGCATCATGTTCACGCGTACCGATCACTTTTGTGCCGTGTGTCGCCGAGCGATCGAGCGCATAATCGGTCTCTACTCACGATAACCGTCTCCCTGGTCGTTAACTTATCAACAACGCGAAAGGCCTTGCCATGCGAACCCGTTTCTTCCTTCTCTTAGTCACCCTGGTATTTTGCGCCAGTCCAATTGCCGCCCAGAAGCGTGGCATTACCGAAAAAGATTTGTTCAACTTCGTGTGGGTCGGCGATCCACAAATCTCTCCGGATGGATCGCGGGTGGCGTTCGTTCGCGTCACCGTTAACGAAAAGAAAGATGGCTACAACACTGCTATCTGGACGGTTTCACCGGGCAGTGGCGAGACGCATCAACTGACGACCGGCCCACGTGACTCTTCGCCACGTTGGTCACCCGACGGCAAATATTTAGTCTTCGTTCGCGTCACTGAAAAAGATGGGCGACCTGACGTGCCGCAACTCTTCATGTTGCCGCTGGCCGGCGGCGACTCGTTTCAGAT
>WNFS01001025.1_pt1 | contig 20561 bp, 19 predicted proteins | sample 5400141 | NCBI WGS metagenome assembly WNFS01 (sample SAMN13153358, study PRJNA577476) | soil metagenome | isolation source: 60 cm saprolite under Madrone tree | place: USA:California | collected 2016-06-14
ATTAACGCACTGTTAACTTGCACATGTCACTTCCTGGAGGCCCCGTGAACCACTACAAGACCCAACCTCCGTGGGAGTTCCTTCTCTCCGCTTCGCGCAACTCGCTGCAGAGTTATGAACTCTCGCGTCTGAGCCATGCCGCTAATCTCCGCAAGGAGATTGGCGCGCTTCTCGATCTCTGGATGGAGGAAAATTCCGCCGCCATGTTGGCGCGCTGGTTGATGGAGCAGCGGGGACGGCCGCAGCAAGCGCCGGAAGACGCTTCCTCCGCTGAACCTCCAAGGAAAAACGGACATTCCGTGTCCGATAATTTTTTTGCGGAGCGGCCGGTCGCGCCGCCCGCAAACCGAGGCCTTGCGTGAGGTGAAATCTATTTTTCGGCGCTCAATTCGGAGTTTGCCGCCAGCTCTCGCGCTCACCGGACGGCAGTCATTCGGCCCCGGAAGTGTGCGCAGCATCCCGCGGCCTGATCGTATGAACTCTCCCGCCCCAGCGTCCCCATCGCACGCCTCGCGGAATCGTGTTTGCGCAGTTTCCTCAACGACCATCGCAGCCATCGCGTCCATGCTCCTCGCCGGAGACTTACGTCTTGGCTGCTTTATATTTATTAGAGGACTCTTATTTCAGAGAAACTGCGGCGACAGATCAGCGAGGAACGCAGATTCCTTGCGAGTGAGTTGAAAAAAAAGGCGGCGAATCAGACGGGCAAAAGGTTACCGCGCAGACGAAAGCGTAGCGGTCGGTTCCTTTTCGAGGAGTTGCTCTTTCCTGTACACGAGCGAGTTGATGTCGTAGGTCGCGAGCTCGAAGCCATGTCCGTGGGTGATGGCATCGGTCGGGCAGGCTTCCACGCAATAACCGCAGAAAATGCAGCGCGAATAATCGATGTTGTAGACGCTGGCGTAGCGTTCGCCCGCGGAGATTCGGTTCGCGTCAACGTTCTCCGCGGCTTCAATATAAATGCAATTGGCGGGGCAGGCGGCCGCGCAAAGGAAGCAGCCAACACATTTTTCAAGACCGTTTTCGTCGCGGTGAAGAACGTGTATCCCGCGGTAGCGCGGCTGAAAATGCACCGGCTCGTACGGATAGTTCTCCGTGACCGTTTTACGAAACATATTGCGGAAGGTTACGCTGAAGCCCTTCACCAGCCCGCCAAACGTCTCGCCCACTTCCCGAATGATTGAGGCCATGGATTATGAGTCTAGCAAACGCCTTCGAGGCGAGCAAATTTCGCACAAGGAGCGGTCCTCGCCGACTTATGCTGTCAGCGCTTGAATAATCTGTTTCCCGTGGAAGCGCCCATTTTCGATGAAGATTTCCCCGGTATGCCGGCCGCCGATAACCACGCCAGCTAAATGGATTCCCGGCACATTGCTTTCCAGCGTATTCGGATCCAGCGCGGGCCTGCGGCTTTCCGGATCAAGCTTCACGCCAAGGCTCTCGATAAAGGAAAAGTCCGGGTGATATCCAGTAAGCACGAATACCTGCTTAGCCGGGAGTCTCTTTGTTTGGGCGTGCTGTTCCACGATGACTTCGTCTCGGGTAATCTCCTCAACGCGGGCATCGAGCAGCGCCTTGATTTGTCCCGCCTTGATGCGGTTCTCGATATCCGGCCGGACCCAGTACTTGATTGTCGCGCCCAGATCTTTCCCGCGATGCACAAGCGTCACTCGCGCTCCATTGCGATAGAGATCGAGCGCCGCCTCCGCCGCGGAATTTTTCCCGCCAACCACCACGGCGTCTTGATTCCAATACTCGTACGGCTCTGTGTAGTAATGCGATACATGCGGAAGGTTTTCGCCCGGCACGCCCAGTTGGTTCGGCAAATCGTAATAGCCTGTCGCCACAACAATTTTCTTGCATTGATATTTCTGCTCGGTTCCGTCCTCCGCCGCCGTTACGGCCGTGAAGCTTCCATCCTTCCCATCGACCCGCAACACTCTTTCGTACAGCCTCAATTCAAGCGCATAGTGCTCTGCGGCCTTCCGGTAATATTTCAGGGCCTCGACGCGAGTAGGTTTCTCCGCGGCGCAGACCAGCGGCAGGTCCCCAATTTCGAGCAACTCCGGCGTCGTGAAAAAGACCATGTTCACCGGATAATGGAAAATCGAATTGCAGAGGCCGGCCTTGTCGATAACCAGCGGCCGCATTCCGGCGCGCTTGGCCTCAATGGCAGTTGCTAGGCCCGTTGGTCCCGCTCCAATGCAGATGATGTCGTAAACACTCATGGGAAAGTCAGTTTGCCGGGAGTTTTTCGGAATTGCAAATAGCGGCAACTTCACTGCTTTGGAGGCAGTTCCAGGATTTCTGAGAGCTCTCGGCGGAACGATTCGAGTTCTTTCAATCTCTCCCGCGTTGCTTGCAATTCTTTGCTTTTCCAGACAAACACTTCACCCGAGCCGCGTTTCAGCTTCACGCTGAGATTTCCTTCGACAAGAAACGACGGCGGGGCGAGCAGTTTGATTCCGGCATTCGGCACGGGCGCAAGCAAGGCGGCGCAATTCCCTTTTTTCACGCAAAGCGCGCTTTCGTAGGGCGGAATTGCGATCGGACGAAAACCAGCCGCAATCAGCCGCTCCATCAGTTGCATTTGCCGTGGGCTGAGTTCAACCATGGACGGTAGAGGCGGGGCCTGCTCGCCCTGAGCTTTGTCGAAGGCCCAACTATTCTAATTTAGACTTCTAAATTAGACTAGGCCGCCGTCGAGTCGGCTTCTGACGATGACCGCTCGAGCTGTGCGAGGATTTCGCGTAGCGTGGAAATCAACTCATCGCGCGAAACGTGGCTCTTCTTGAATTGAATCCGGAACTTGAATGTTTCCCCCGGCGGCTCGAATTGAAAGATGAACGGCCGCGGCCTTTGCGGTCCCGCTTGCTCCTCGCGGCGTTCGCGGCGCGCTTCATCGCGTGTCAAGCCGCCCTGCATGATGCGGTGAAACATCTCGATCATTTTCTTTTCAGTGGGCTGCCGCGCGATTTGCAGCAGGAGCGACTTGGAAAGAATTCCTTGCTCGACGCACTTTTTCCGCAGCGGCTCGGGAATATTGCGCAGCGACAAAGTCTCGGTCACCGAGGACCGCGCCCGGCCGATTTTCCTGGCCACGTCCTCGTGCGTGTATTCGAATTGCGTGCTCAAACGGTGCAGCCCATCCGCTTCTTCAAAGGGCGTCAAGTCCTTCCGCTGAATATTTTCGATCAGCCCGATTTCCAGCGTCTCCGCGTCGTCGGCGGTCTTTTCGATGCACGGCACCTCCCGCAACCCCGCTGCGCGCGATGCGTGATAGCGCCGCTCGCCGGAGATGATGTGGAAGCAGTCCTCGCGCGGAACATAACGCACCAGCAGTGGCTCCAGAACGCCCTTCTCGCGAATGGAGTCCGTCAGTTCCCGCAAGTCGCCCAGCGCCTTGCGCGGCTGGTCGGGATTGGGGCGAATCTGATCCATGCGAATCATGCGACCGACCGCCGCACCGCTATAACTTGTCAGCGACTCTACATAATGCGCGTCATGCCGCATCTTCAGCGTGATGGGTAGCCCGATTCTCTTCGACACGTTGGATTACCTCCCCTGCCAATTTCTTGTATTCGACCGCGCCAGGTGATTTCGGCGCATACGTCAAAATCGTTTCCTTGTAAGCTGGGCTCTCTTCCAGCCGCACGTTCTTGGTGATTTTCGTCTTGAACAGCACTTCCCCAAACACCGAGCGGATTTGCCCGTGCGTGTCCTTGGAAATATTCGTGCGCTTGTCATAAAGCGTGATAACCACGCCTAATACTTTCAGCCCCGGGTTAGGACGCGCGCGAATTCTTTCGTAAGTCTCCAGCAAATCGTCGGTTCCTTCGATCGCGAAGTACGCTGCCTGTATGGGCACGAGCAAGTGTGTCGAAGCCACAAGCGCATTTACCGTCAGGATTCCCAGCGACGGCGGCGTGTCCAGAATTACGTAGTCATAATCCTTCAAGACCGGAGTAAGCGCGTCTTTCAATTTGAAGGGCGCATCGAATTGCCCCGCAAGCACCTGCTCCAATTTTGCCAGCGCCAGCCGGCCTGGCCCGAGAAACAAGTTAGGATCTTTGGTCGGCTTGATGACCGCGCTCATCGTCACGCGGCTGTCGCTCAGCACGTCAAACATTGTTGTGGCAATCTCGCCAGAATTGTAGAACGCGATCGTGGAATTGGCCTGCGGATCGAGGTCAATCAGCAGCGTGCGCTTGCCGCGATGCGCAAGCGCCGCGGCCAAATTGATCGCCGTCGTGGTCTTTCCGACGCCGCCCTTTTGATTCGCAATGGTAATGATGGCAGTCATCTGTTTCTGCCTCCGCCCGCTCGTCCTGCCTGCCCCGAGCTTCTCAGGGAACGGACGTGAAGGGCACGCGAATACTCGAGCCGCAGCGCTCCGGCAACTGGGTTCCTATATATGGGTGCTGCCTCCAGAAAACCCCCAAGGCCTAGGCCTACTCTACGTTTGCAGCCCGTTCATTGGCAAGTGAAAAGTGGGCCACTCGGCGGAAGTCACGGTGGAAAACGGGAGGCCAGGTGCGCGGAGGCTACTTGGAAAGCCCTAGAAATCCAGACCCCAGAAGTCAGGCGATGGCTCCTGCAATTCCAAGCCGAGTTCCCATCCGGTGCGCCCTTCGTGCCCCCGCCAGATCAAGATGGCTTCGCAAGAGATCTGGTTGATGAGATTCACCAGTCGTACTTTTTGCCCCACGGCAAAGCCCTGCGGGACCACGGCAAGGCAGCCTTTTGTGCCGATATCGACCGTGTAGCCCTCCGCGCGTAAGCTTTGCCCCGCCTCAGACCACTCCACCGCCACCGCCACTCGCGAATTAAGCCGGGGGGTGCTGCGTACGTCCCCCATCCGTTTTTCAAAACCTGAATCCTTCAAGAGCGCCACGTGTGCTCCTCAGTAAGCCCGGTTTACGAGCCTATGAGTGTTCCGATGGCTGGTCAATGGGACTTAATGTCCAGTACGCACTAGAGGTTACTCCGTCCCCACCGGTTTGCTCCTTTTCTTCACCCCGCTTACACTCGTTTGCTCCTGTCTTTCGACAATGGTTGGACTCGACACACTCCGCTCCGAGATCCGCCCCACTCTGCGGCTGGCGATCCCGCTCGTTCTCGCCGAGCTCGGCTGGATGAGCATGGCGGTCGTGGATACCATGATGGTCGGCCGCCTGCCCAGCAGCGCGGTGGCCATCTCCGCCGTTAGCCTAGGTGGCATTCTTGTTCACGTGCTGGCGTTTTTTGGTGGAGGGCTTCTGATTGGCCTGGACACCCTTGTTTCGCAGGCTTTCGGTGCAGGCCAGCGCGAAGATTGCCATCGTTCGCTTCTGCATGGCATTTATCTCAGCTTTGCCCTCACTCCCTTCCTTATGGCGCCCGTCTGGTTCTTCGATCCTCTGCTTCGTTTCGCGCGCATCTCACCGGACATCATTTCCGTGGCCGTGCCCTATTCCAAGGCAATGGCTTGGGGCACGCTGCCACTTTTACTTTATTTCGCAGTACGGCGTTGCATGCAGAGCATGAACATGGTTCGCCCCATCTCCTTCGCTCTGGTAACCGCGAACATCATCAACGCCGTTGGCAATTGGCTTCTCATCTGCGGAAGGCTTGGTGCGCCCGCGATGGGCGCCGTCGGTTCCGGTTGGTCTACGGCCTTCGCTCGCATCTATCTTGCAGCCATCCTCGTTGGCTACTTGCTCTGGTACGACCGGAAGCATCGCACCGAATTGCTACGCACTCCGATTCAGCCGCAACTGGTGCGCATCCGGCGGCTCATCGCGCTCGGCTTTCCCGCAGCGATGCAGATCACTCTGGAAATTGGCGTCTTCGCTCTGGTCACGGCGCTCATCGGCCGCCTCGGAGCTATTTCTCTTGCCAGCCATCAGATCGCGTTGAACACGGTTTCCCTTACCTATATGGTTCCGCTTGGGATTTCCTCAGCCGCCGCGGTGCGTGTGGGTCAAGCCATCGGGCGCAGGGATCCTTCCGGCGCTTCCGCTGCGGGGGACAGCGCCATCTTCTTCGGCGCGGGATTCATGACTCTCGCGGGTATCGCACTCTTGGTTCTCCCGCGCTGGATCGCGCGCATATTCACTCCGGATGAAATCATCATTCGCAATAGCGTGCTGTTGCTCGCGGCGGGCGCGGCTTTCCAACTTTTCGATGGCATCCAAACCGTTGCGACAGGCGCTCTCCGCGGGGCAGGCGATACACGCACTCCGATGTTTTGCCACTTCACCGCATACTGGATCATCGGTCTTCCACTGGGTGCCTGGTTGTGTTTCCGCAAGGGCTGGGGCGCTTTCGGGCTATGGTCCGGCCTGAGCCTGGCGCTCATTTTGATAGGTATCGTTTTACTTTTCGCCTGGCGTCGCGAGGTTCGACGCATGACCTTCGCGCTCACAAACAAACTGCCGGTGAAAATCTGAATCCTGACTTTTTCTTTGTCCGCAAAGGCTGTCTTACTGCTCGTGACTGTCCAGCTTCCAATCTTTCCCCGATCCTGTCCGATACCCCCAGGATTGCGCGCGGCAACACACGGCTTGCATCCCTTTCCATTTTCATCGCATCCTAGTTTCAGTGGAAGAGATCCTCGGCACGGTCGCGCAGGCGGCCCTGCTTTGCCCGTCAGTCCTGAAAACAGAATATAGGAGGCATCTGTGAAACGTACGCATCTCGTTCTGTTCGTGGCTCTAACCTTCGCATGTAGTTCGCCGGCCTTTGCGCAGCGTCATCCTGGCGGTGGTCCGCCTGCCGGGCGTGGACCTTCCGGTGCGTCTGCTTCGAGCAATGGCGAAGCCAATAAGGCTGATGCTGTGAGCCATTCTGATATGTCGCACGCTTCCCCCCGCGACGTGCTTAGCCATAACACAGCCATCGCCGGCAAAATCCAGTCGTTGACGGGTCAAGACGCTCAGACGGCCTGCGGCGGCTTCAAGAATTTGGGCCAATGCGTCGCGGCTGCCCACGTGGCCAAGAACCTGGACATTCCAGGTGGCTTCGCTGCGCTCAAAGCAAAAATCACCGGCACTGGTTCCATGAGTCTCGGCAAGGCCATCGAGCAACTTTCGCCCAATGCTAATGCCAAGTCCGAAACCAAGAAAGCAAACAAGCAAGCCGCGGATGACATGAAAGAGTCCAGCTCCTAGGTCCAGCGGCGTCCAGGAATACGGGCCCTCATCCGGGTGGCGAGTTATTTTTTTCGCCACCTTTCTTTTTGTCTTTTGAGCGTTCGCATCACCGCACCTGAAGTGCTCGAGCGGCCATCAGCCGGCGCGGAGAAACCTGATTGCTTACATTTTGTAGCGGCCGAGGTCCTCATCGGAGAGGCCATCAAGCCAGGTACGGAGTTGCTCGTTGGTATTGCGCTCGGAAAATGCGCTCGATATCTTGGAGTTCTTGAGCACGGCTTCATCCACGAAGATGGGGCAGTCCATGCGCAGCGCAAGAGCCAGCGCATCGCTGGGCCGCGAATCGATGGTCATCATCTGCCCCTCGCGCTCCACCCAGATCATCGCGTAAAACGTATCGTCTTTCAGATCATTCACCACGATTTTCTGCACGCGCACTTCGAGCCCCAGCAGAAAGTTTTTCAGCAGGTCGTGGGTCATCGGCCGGGGAGTTTGCACTTTTTCGATTTCCAGCGCGATGGCGTTGGCCTCGTACACTCCCACCCAAATCGGCAGGATCGCCTGGCCCTGCACATCCTTGAGCACCACGATGGGCATGTTCGTGACGGGATCCATCATCAGGCCGCGGATTTTCATCTCCACTTCCATCGAGGCCTCCCAGAACTAGGTGACGTGCTCTCCCACTAAACTGTTTGGAGTCGCTCCCGTAACTCGCACCTGCACGTAGGTTCCCAGAAGCTTGCTCTCTTGTGAAGCGAAATTTATCATCCGGTGCGAGGTGGTATACCCGGTCCACTGGTTCTCGCGCCGTGATTTTCCGCTCACCAGAACTTCGAATCCCTCTCCAACCAGCTTAGCATTCTTGGCTGCCTGAATTTCGCGCTGCTTGTCCTGCAGAATCGCGAGCCGCCGGCCTTTCTCATCTTCAGAAATGGAATCACTCATGGAGAGCGACGGCGTATTCGGCCTGGGAGAATACTTGAACGAGAACATGCTGTCGTATTGCACTTCATCCAGCAAGCTCAGTGTCTCTTCGAACTCGGATTCCCTTTCGCCCGGAAAACCCACGATGATGTCCGTGGTAATGGCCAATGGCCTCTTCGCGCCGCGTATCATGGCGATCTTTTCAAGATATTCTTGGCGCGAATAAGTTCGCTGCATGGCCCGCAACACTCGCGTCGAGCCGGACTGCACCGGCAGGTGTACGTGGTCGCAGACTTTCGGCTCTCGCTCAATGGCTTCCACAATGTCCGGTGTGAAATCGCTGGGATGTGAAGTCGTAAACCGCACGCGCCGAATTCCCTGAACTTCCGCCACCGCCAGCAGCAATTCCGAAAAGCGCACCTTTCGCGGCGCCGGATCGGCGTAAGAATTCACCGTTTGCCCCAGAAGCTGCACTTCGGAATACCCCAGTTCCGCCAGTTGCCGCACTTCTCTTAATATCGAATCGCTCGCGCGGCTGCGCTCGGGACCGCGCGTGAACGGCACCACGCAGTACGAGCACGCCTTGTCGCAGCCTTCGATGATTGTCAGATAGGCGCGCCAGGGATTGTCGCGTCGCGTTACTTCCGTTTCAAACGTTGCATCCGTGTCCGTATCCAGCCCGGTGACGCGTTGGTTTCCGGCCTCCAGTTGCGCGAGCATCTCGGGCAGCTTGCTGTAGCTGGCCGAACCGCACACCAGGCTCACCCACGGCGCGCGCTTGAAGATATCTTCGCCTTCCTGCTGCGCCACGCAGCCCAGCACTCCGATGACTTTGCCTTCGCCTTGTCTTTCCCGGTATTCACCTAGGCGCGAGAAAACCTTCTGCGCCGCCTTTTCGCGAATGCTGCAAGTGTTGTAGAGGATCAAGGAAGCCGCTTCCGGCGTCTCCGCCTGTTTGTACCCGCGCGAGAGTAACAGACCGGCAACCTTCTCCGAGTCGTGGTCATTCATCTGGCACCCAAACGTCTCCAGAAAAAATGTTCCTCTCTGCCCCGCAGCCACACCACGAACTGCCTCGGAATAAGACGGCTGGCCCGTCAGTCTTTCTAATTCGATGTCAAACGGCTTGCTCATATCAGAATCGCAGTTTATCACACCTGCTTTACTCAAGTCGGCGCGCCACTTGCCTTTCGAATTTGGCCGGCTTCGCAGTAAAGTAGAGTTGAGGAGTATCTAAATGAAACTGGTGCGCATTATTTCTATGTCAATCTTGTTCGTCCCACCGCTTAGCTCGGTTCCCCTTCCTGCCCAGGACGTTCCCAAGGACTATCTGGAAGTTCTCACAATCCTCGGCCGCAGCGGAGATTACAAAGCAAACGTCCTGAAGGTGAACGTGCCGCGAAGCGATTTGCATGTGTCCATCTCCGGCGTTGCGACACCCACGCCTTTCGGTTTCGGTGGTTGGGTGGCTCTAACTAAAGGCGACAATGGCAACGATGTGATGATGGGCGACCTCGTCCTCTTGCAGGAGGAGGTCAACCCGGTCATGTCCGCGCTGCTCGAAAATGGGCTGGAAGTTACCGCGCTTCACAATCATTTCTTTTGGGAAGAGCCCCGCATCTTCTTCATGCACATACACGGCCACGGCAAGGCGCTCGACCTTGCCAAGCGCCTCAAGCCTGCGCTGGATCTCATCCCACGGCCTCCTGCGACCACTCCGGCGACCGCTCCCGTGGGACCAGCCTTTAATCTCGTCGCCCTTGACAACATCGTGGGCAGCAAAGGTGAAGCTCTCGGTTCCGTCTACAAATTCACCTTGGGCCGCGACGATCTTAATCTCAAAGAGCATGGCGCACCCATCAACGCGCGCATGGGCCTGAACACCTGGGCCGCTTTTGCTGGCAGCGACGCCGACGCGCAAATTGCTGGTGACGTCGCCATGCGCGAAACCGAAGTTACGCCGGTGCTGAAGACGCTTCGCACTCATAAACTGAACGTCGTCGCCATTCACCACCACATGCTTGGCACTCAGCCCACGGTGATTTTTCTCCATTACTGGGGCCGCGGCTCCGCCGAAGAACTTGCCCTGGGCTTCCGCGCCGCTCTCGACGAGCTGGGTAGAAGCCGGCGCACAGGTCCCGAGGCCCATTAGTTTTTCCCCCGTTGCCCAATAAGCAGCACAATTAGAAACTTGCGCATCCTATTTGTTGCGCGCTCTGTAGGCGTGTGCTACGTTTCTTAAGCCCAGAAAAATGTTGACCGTTTCGCGGTCACAAATCATTTTTTCTCACTGAGGGGTCCACCATTTTTCTGTTCACTACGATCTTTGTCACCGATATTGGAAATATCCTCACCCAAACTGGCTGGGTCGCCCGCGGCGTTCTGCTGCTTCTGCTTTTCTTTTCGGTCGTCTCCTGGGCCATGATCTTGCAGAAACTGGGGATGTTCGGCCGCATCCGGCGCAAGAGCGACGAGTTCCTCCGCGTTTTTCGGTCAACGCGCGGCGTCGCCACCCCCCAGGCGCTCGTGACCGGAGCTTCGCCTTTCGCCAACGTCTATGCCGCAGGCTATCGCGAATTGCAGAGCCAGATTGGGGGTGTTTCCAGCAATCCGCATCCTCCTAAACTCAAGAGTCTGTCGGCGGTGACCGTCAGCATGCAGCTTGCTTCCGCCGAAGAAGTGCGCCGCGTGGAAAAGGGAATGTCCTGGCTGGCCACGACCGCCTCCGTGACTCCCTTCATCGGCCTGTTCGGAACCGTTTGGGGCATCATAGACGCATTTTCCGGCCTCGGCAGCGCCGGCGCCGCCAGCCTTCGTGCTGTTGCTCCTGGCATTGCCGAGGCTCTTGTGACCACCGCCGCGGGACTGGGCGCGGCCATCCCCGCGGTCATTTTTTACAATCACTTTTTGCAGAATATCCGCGACCTTGCCCAGCGCCTGGACACTTTTTCATTGGAAGTAACTGCGCTGGTCGAAAAAGCCCTTAGTTAGATTTTTGCGGCTCTCCCGACCTGGCCGCTTTGCTAAAATTGGAATCTATGCCGCAACTTTCCAAATCGACGCAGACTTCGCTCTCCGAGATCAACATGGTCCCCTTCGTGGACGTCGTCCTCGTGCTCCTGATCATCTTTATGATCACCGCCCCCATTCTCCAATCCGGCATCGAGGTCGACGTTCCAAAAACGCGAACGGTAAGGGAAATCAACCAGGATCGCCTCGTCGTCACCGTGGACAAGGCTCAGCGGATTTACCTTGGCAACGAGCCTGTCAATATTCATCAGCTCGGCTCCAGAATCCGCAATCAATTGAAGAACAAGCAGGAAGGCGTGTTCCTCCGCTGCGACGAAACCGTTCCCTTTGGCAGTTTCGCCGCGGTTATCGATGCCCTTCGCCTGTCCGGCATCAACAACATCAGCATCGTCACCGAACCCATCACCAATCGCGCGCGCACCCAATAACACATGACTACCGCCGTCGCCAATCCGATGGCCCCTATGAGGGGCAGATACGACGAAGACCAGGGCTTCCGGCAGTTCCTTATCTACTCCATCATCATGCATGCCAGCTTGGCCGTGGTCATCGTCGTCTCGGCTTATATTCAATACCACGGCAAGCCGTGGGGCGGCGTGGGAGGCGAACTCGGCGGCGCAAAAGTGAATTTGGTCAGCTCCGCTGGAATCCCCATGCCGAAAGAAGCTGTCGTCACTGAAAGCAAGGCGGTTGATCCAACAAAGGGCCTTCACAAGGAAGAACCTCCGAAGCCACCCGAGCCGAAAACCGACGCCACCAAAATCCCAAAATTCGAGAAGGAAAAACCCCTTCCTCCCTCGCCCAAATCCAGAACTCTCGAAAATAAAGCCCCATCTCACGACAACGACGTTCCCTACGGCAAGGGTGGCAATCCTGATCTCCCGACAGGCTTCTCTCAGACGCCCGGTGCCGGTTCAAGCGGTGTCTCCGTTCAGGGACAGGGGGGCGCCGATTTCGCCTCCCGCTACGGTTGGTACATCGAAGCGGTGAAAAACAGGATTTACGGCAACTGGCAGCAATGGACGATTGATGCCGCCGCCCGCGCCTCGCGCACTATGCACTGCGCGATTACCTTCACGATCAATCGCGACGGCGCGCTCAAAGATGTGCACATTTCCGAATCCAGCGGCAATACTTCCTATGACAATTCGGCCCTGCGAGCCGTGCTAAGTTCCAGTCCGGTCACTAATTTGCCAAGCGATTACGCGGGTGGCTATGTAGTCGCCACTTTGGATTTCAATCCACCGTCCATACGTTAAGGACGGAAATTCAGCTTTTTGAGATTAGCCATACTCTCGGAGGTGAGGGTGCAATCAAAGCTCAGAGGCCTTAGATTATTCTTCTTCTTGATTCTTTTCGGTTTCTTCGGAAGGTCCGCGCACGCTCAAGATTGGTTTCGTACCGCAATCGGCATGGATGCCAACAAGCCTCGCGTCGCGATCGCTGATTTCGCTCCCCGCGCCGACTCCGCCAAATCCCACTCTTCCCTCTTCACCCAAATCGTACGCGATGACCTCCAATTCAGCGGCATCCTCGAAGTCCCTAGCCCCAGCTTTTATCCTCCTCAGGCCCCCAGCCTCCCCTCCGAATTGAAACCCGCTATCTGGATCGATCCCCCCACCAACGCCAATTTCCTGGGCTTCGGCAATCTCACCGACTCCAACACTGAAGTTGCCATCGAAGCCTGGCTCTATGACGTTCGGAATCCCTCCTCTCAAGCGGTCGTTGGCAAGGTCTATCGTGGCGCTCCCACAGATCTCCAGGTCCGGAAATTTGCCCATCAATTCGCCGATGAGATCATCAGCAAGCTCTCCGGCGGCCTGCCAGGCATCGCTTCCACGCAAATCGCTTTCGTCAGCTCCCGCGGCGGCTCCAAGGAAATCTGGGTGATGGACTACGACGGCTCCAACCAACGCCAGCTCACTTCCCTGAAGTCGATTGCTCTCACGCCCCGCTGGTCCCCCGATGCTTCGCGCATCGCTTTCACCTGCTTTGCGCCGTCTTCAGGCGTCACCAGCGCGCAAATCTGCATGTATTCCATGGACACGGGCAGGCTTGTCGCCTTCCCCCGCTTCCGCGGCACCAATATCACTCCCGCGTGGTCTCCTGACGGCACACAAATTGTTTTTTCATCTTCCATGCAAGGGAATCCCGAACTCTACGTCGCCGACCCCAGCGGCGGCCGCCCCAAGCGCCTGACCAACGCTAACGGCGCCAGCATGTCTCCCAGTTGGAATCCTAAAACCGGCCAGACCATCGCCTTCGTCAGCGATCGCGGCGGCACTCCCCAGCTCTACCTCATGAATTCCGACGGCACCAGCGCGACCAAACTCGACCTCCCGGACAAGGGCTACGTCATTGATCCTGCATGGGCACCCAACGGCCAATTGCTGGCTTTCAGTTGGCGCCGCCCCAACGATAACTACGACATTTATATTATGGACGCCGCCACTCGCCAGCTTGTAGAGTTGACGCGCGACCAGGGCCGCAATGAACGTCCCAGTTGGGCGCCGGATGGCCGCCACCTCGTTTTTGAATCGACACGCGGCGGCACACGCCAGATCTGGACCATGCTGGCCGATGGCTCCCAGCCGCACCAGTTGACGGCCACCGGCCACAACGAATCGCCCAATTGGTCGACCCGATGAACTTTTTCATGGAACCGGACGGGGCGCTCGGACATCTCAAGACTAGGCCCCTTTTTGCGTTGCGTTGCTTCATTGTGCAGGCCGCTATTGAAATCTATGCCGCGCTCCCGGCACGATGTATAATATATCGTAGTACGAGATATTCCCCGGACCCAGCCCGCTGGTGTTAGGATAGACGCTCTGGCGGAACGAACACGGGAACTTCACTGAGGAGGATTCGCATGAACTCGGCTTCACGCTCGCTCTACCGCGCCGGCTTGCTCGTGACCTTGGCCGCCGCTCTCTTCACCTTTGGCTGTGGCAAGAAAACCGTTGCGCCGCCGCCCACGCCACCACCGGCTCCGCCCCCCGCCGCAACCCCAACGGTGACGCTGCAGGCCAGCCCAACTTCTGTCAATAAGGGCGAATCAGCGACACTGAGCTGGAATTCCACCGATGCTACGCAGCTCTCCATCGCTCCGGACGTTGGCGCCGTCACTGCACAAGGCTCCACCAAAGTTACGCCTTCCGACACCACGACCTACACAATCACGGCGACTGGTCCCGGCGGCTCTGCAAGCGCCACCGCTGCCGTGAACGTGGCCGCTCCACCACCGCCGCCTCCGCCTCCAGCACCCGAGCCCGATTTCAACCAGGAAGTCCGTGACGCCTACTTCGACTACGACAAGGCTGACATTCGCCCTGACGCGCGCACTGCGCTGTCCACAACTGCAGACTTCCTGAAGAAGTACCCCTCGATTAAAGTCGTCATTGAAGGCCACTGCGACGAGCGCGGCTCCACCGAATACAACCTCGGCCTCGGCGTTCGCCGAGCCAACGCTGTCAAGCAGTATCTCGAGTCTTTGGGCGTCGCCGCCGATCGCTTGAACACCACCAGCTTCGGCAAGGAGAAGCCCTTCTGCAGAGAGAGCAACGAGGCTTGTTGGCAGCAGAACCGCCGCGGCCATTTCGTGAAAGCAAACTGAGCCGCTTCACGCTGTCCGCGGCGATGACCGTTTGGTGACCAAAACAGCCGCGAGGCTGGGCAAACCCTTGCTACCTCGCGGCTATCTTATTAAAGTGAGAGCGGTTTCCCTCGGCCTGTATGACTTTTGTCGGCTGCTCTCCAGCCATTATTCTTATGCAGTCGTTCGGGATTCCTTAGGAGGATTGTCCATGCGTATTCGCCACATCGCCATTTTTAGCGCTGCCGTTCTTGCCGGCGCGCTTGCCGGAAGTCTAGTCGGCCCTCGTCCTGCTGAAGCCGTCGCCCGCGAGCTCATCTTGCTTCAACAGGACGTCACTTCCCTGCTCACGGGCCAGAAGGATCTTTCCGACAAGCTCACCCAGCATGACGCCGTCATCAAGACTCTCGTCGGCCAATCCAATGACAACGTCAACAAGCTCGCCGCCACCATGGGCTCGCTCCAGAAATCCGTCCAGGACGTCCAAGCCAATTCCGGCGCGCGCCTCGACACCATGTCCACACAAGTCCAAGGGCTCTCCGACAACCTTGAGGAAATCAAGTCGCGCCTCGGCAAGCTCAACCAGCAGCTCGTCGATCTCCAGAACACCGTGCAAAGTCTCGACGCCAAAATCTCCAGTGGCGCCGCTCCGGCTCCTGCCACCGGCACCCTCGCCACGCCCACTTCTTCCACCAGCCCAACGAAGCCTATCTCGTCCAGCTCTTCCTCCCTTCCCCCCGGAGCACCCTCCGCCGACACTCTTTATTCCAACGGACTCCGCGACATCACCACCGGCAAATACGATCTCGCCCGCTCCGAATTTGAGGACTACCTCAAGTATTATTCCGACACCGATCTCGCCTCCAACGCTCAGTTCTACCTCGGCGAAATCTTTTACAAGCAGAAGCAGTACGTTGATGCCGTCGCCGCCTACGACAGAGTCCTCACCAATTATCCGAAGAGTTTCAAGCTCGGTCCCGCCCGCCTACGCAAAGGCATGGCCCTCATCGAGCTTGGCCAGAAAACCGCCGGCGTCCGCGAACTCCGCGAGGTTATCAAGCGCTTCCCCGGCAGTGACGAAGATCGCCTCGCCCGCGCCAAACTCAAAGAACTCGGCGTCTCCCTCACCCCCTCCCGCTAACTCGATTTATTCACATTTCCCCAGCCTTTCAACGTTCCGCCCTCGCAATCTTCCTTTTCGCCTCCGAGTAGCCACACCACGGCCAGTCCAAGTAATTCTCGCCTCAATGTGGAGCGGCGACTATTCCGGTTTGCTGGAAGGCGCAGCCCGTGAAACGCTTACCGGGAGCAGGTCGGTTTTGATGGTAATTTTCTGGCGGGCCAGGAGACTCACTTCCGTTTCGAAAGCCTGGTATCCGGGGAGCGCGATTTTGACGCGATGTTTTCCCGCGCTCACCAGCATGCCGTGCCCGATGCCGCTGAATTCGCTGACGTTCCCCACAAACGCATCATCCACAAACACCGCGGCTCGATCCGGGCTGACGTACAGTTTGATCTGCGATGTAACCTTCGGCAGCGCGGCTCCCGGGGCCCTGAGCATCACCACCGGGACGATTACTCTCTTGTGCGGCTCGATCATCACCTTCTGCGTGAAATCGTTATAACCCGACTGGCGCACTGAGATTTCATGTTCTCCCGGCACGAGCAACAGTTTGTTGTCGTTCCTCAGCTCATTGACGTAGCCGACATACTGCCCGTCGATCCATACGCCTGATGTTTTGTCCGCTTTGGTCTTTCCTACAAGTTTCACTTCGCCCAGCACCTGGTTTTGCGCGGGCATCGTGGAAGGAAAGATCGCGAGGAAGGAACCAAGAAAGAATACCGTCTTGCAGAACCGTTTAATGATTCTCATCATCAACCCCCAGGTAAGTTCCCTTTAGAATTTCGAACCGCCTGGGTACGATCCGGCTTCCGGTGAATGAATCACCGAATCGCCGTCAATATTCTAACCCCATTCCCCTATCTTGCAGCGAAATTCTATCCTAATAAAATGGGACGGTCCCTTCGTCCCCCAACCTTCAAACCAACCTTCCAACGTCCTTTCCGTCCCGCGTCCGTCATTTCGACCGCAGGGAGAAATCTCTCTTCTCTTCCTTCCCCCAACCTTCTAGTTTCTGGTTTTCCCCTCCCCCCGTCATTTCGACCGCAGGGAGAAATCTCTCTTCGCTTTCCTTCCCTCAACCTTCTAGTTTCTAGTTTTCCTCTCTTTCCTCGCCACTTCCCCAAATAGTTGTTGACACACTCGTTCTTACCTTGTATAGCCTTTGTTCCAGTCCAGCCAATCGACCGACGGACCATCTCCCCGGGGCCTGCCGTCCTCTGCCAAACGGCTTGCGGAACTCGCAACTCGGAGGCTTCATGCGCCATACCCGTCGCCTGCTGCTCACCGCTTTCTTCGTCCTAGCCGCTGCCTCTTCAAACCCCGCGCAATCCTACTACCAGACGGACCCGGGCGCAGCCACCGGCGAAAGACCTCTGGCGTCATTCCACGGCTCTTTTGATGAGCATGTGGATCTGTACAGCGGCAACCTGCACATTGAGATTCCGCTCGTTACGTTGCGTGGCCGTGGGCACAACACCCAGTTACGCCTCTTCTACAACAGCGTAATTTGGAAGACCTACTCTGACCCTCTGTACGACCAACTCGTAAAGTGCGATCTTGAAGCCTGGAACTATCCCTCCCTAGGCTGGAACTTGACCTCCGCGAATCGCGGAGGAATGTTCGCCAACCATCAGAACATTGACCTCAACACGGCCTCCAAATATGAAACTGTCGACTATATTGAGATCGACGGTACGAAACACACCCTGACCGGCGAAGCGGGCAGCATTAGCAAGACTTCTTCGAACACTGCTTACATCTCGCTAGATTCGTCATACATGCGCTCGATTGTACCTTCTGGAGGAAATCCCCTTTCCCCTGCAAATCTCTATTACAAGGATGGAGCCCAATGGGGCGGAGCCTTAGGGGTCGAAGACACGAACGGAAACGTACTGGACAAGGACACTCTAGGCCGAACATTTACTTACACCAACGGTCCGAACGGCCTGGCTTCAGTGAGCTATCTTGCATCCGACGGATCAACCGCCACGATTCAGTTTAACTACACTCCTTACAGTACCGACTGTGGCGGACGAGGCTTCCCATCGACTGTGAATTTCCTAAGCTCAGTGGTGCTCCCTAACAATCAAACGTATCAGTTTCAGTACGATAGCAATCGAGAGCTCTCCAAAATGACACTTCCGACTGGGGGCTATTTCCGCTACCAATACAACGGCCCATCGCATAGTACGGATTCGGCGACCCACATGGGCGCGGTCAGTGTGCGTGCGATTAGCGTTGACGGAGTTTCTGAACAGATTTGGAACTACGGATTCAACGCGACCACGCAAGCCAGCATAGTCACAGATCCTATGGGATACCAGGAATTTCATTATTTCAATTGCTGCGTCACAAATCTCCAAGGCTACGAAACTAAGATTGAATATAAGAACGCTTCTGGAAATTTGCTGCGCACCATCCTAAAGAGTTATGTTTATGACCCACAGCCGATTCCTAGCCTTTCAAATCTGCCAGGAAACGCGAAACTCGCTTCCATAACCACCATTCTTGAGAACAATCAGCAGTCTCAGACAACCTTTGATTACGATTCGTTCGGGAATGTCACGCAAGAGAAGGAGTACGACTACGGCTCAGGGGCTCCGGGTTCCCTGCTGCGCCGAACTACATTCTCGTACCTGCATTCGTCGAATGCCTCATACTTAAACGCGCACATCCTCGACCGCGTGACGAGCAAGGCCGTCTACGACAGCCTAAACAACACGTGTGCAGGCCAGTCCCACGTGTGTGCTCAAACTCTCTACACCTACGATTCGACAGCCCTCATCAGCACGAGCGGGGCGCCGAATCACGATTATACGAACTATAGTACCGGGAATACCGTGCGAGGCAATGTGACGCAGGTACAGCGCTGGCTGAACACTAACAGCTCGTACCTGTCGACAACGAGCATTTACGACGATCTCGGCAATCTTCGCTCGGCAATCGACCCGCTAAGCCACACCACCACCTACGACTACACCGACAATTTCAGCGATGGCACGAATCGGAATGCGCAGGCCTTCGTCACGACAATCACGCATCCCGCGACCAACGGTGTCTCCCACATCGAACGGGAGCAGTATTACTGGAACGTGGGCCTCCCAGCGGCAACTTGTGGACAGAATTTCCCCGCGGCGAGCGCCTGCACCAATTCCGCTTCCACCCCGCAACCGGATTACACGAAGTTTACGTACGATTTGGTGAATCGGCCGCTGAACACTACGCGTGGCGATGGTGGTCAAACAAGCTTCTCTTACAATGACACCGTCCAGCCGCTCAGCGTCAGCAGCACTCAATCCATCGCTACTGGCCTAAATTTGACCAATACGAACCTGTTTGACGGCCTCGGCCGCGTCAGCCAGTCTCAGCTCAACTCGGACCCAGATTGCCCAAGCGGCGACAAAACGGACATTACTTACGATGCCCTTGGGCGAGCGTCCACCGTCTCGAATCCCTACTGCACGACCAGCGACACCACATACGGTTTGACCACATTTACGTACGACGGTCTCGGCCGCACAACACAGGTCACGCATCCCGATAACAATATGGTCCTGACGACCTACACCGGCCGCGCCACGCAAGTACAGGACGAAGGCAACGGTACGCAGCGCGTCACACGCATTTCTCAAATCGATGGTCTCGGCCGCTTAAGCTCTCTCTGCGAAGTCGCGCCTGGCCCCTTCGTCGGCGCAGGCGGCTCCTCATCATCCTCGTTGATTGGATCTGGTGGCACCCCTGCCGCGTGCGGCCAGGACATCGCCGGAACTGGATTCCTCACGACCTATCAATACGACACCTTGAGCAATCTGCTTCAAGTCAACCAGGCCGGCATCGCCCCGCGCACGTTCACCTACGATTCCCTCTCCCGTCTCGTCACCGCTTCCAACCCTGAGTCTGGCACGATTTGTTACGGAACCTACTCCGCGGGCGTCTGCCAGGGCAGCGGATACGACGCCAATGGTAACCTTCTCGCCAAAACTGCGCTCGCTCCAAACCAAACGGGCACAGCCACGGTCACCACGACTTACCAGTACGACGCCCTCAATCGTCTTACCCAGAAGAGCTACAATGACGGCACCACTCCCACGGTTACAAATACCTACGATGCCGTATGTAGCTCCAGCGTGTACCATAATCAGGTTGGCAGGCTTTCCTATGCTGCAGTTCCTGGCTGGGGGTTTTGCTTGGGGTACGACACCATGGGGCGTCTGCTTGACAAAGACCTTTCGATGTCGGCTGGCACCCTGTACCTCGACTACACCTACGATCTTCTCGGAGACATCACCTCCCAAACAGCCGGCTATGGAAGCGCCACTTACAGCTACAACACCGCGGGGCGGCCCGCCACGGTGACGAGCAGCTATTCGGACCCGAACAACCCCGCCACCGTCTTCTCGGCCGCACACTACAACGCTTTCGGTGGTCTGACGTCGGACACGCTCGGCAACGGCGAAACCGAGACCTACAGCTATGTCCCCAAGCTGACCCGGCTGCAATCCTACACCGCCAAGCTCAACGCCACCACCATCTACAATTTCAACATCGGTACCTTCGCGCCGAACGGCGATACCCTGGCCGCCACCGACACCGCCAATGGCAACTGGACCTATACCTACGATCCCTTCAACCGGCTTGTCGGCTCCAACAAGAACAGCGGTGCCGCCGTCTACTCCTACGCCTACGACCGCTTCGGCAATCGCTGGCAGCAGAACGGCCCGCAGACTTTCCTCGCCACTTTCACCGGCAACAACCAAAG
>WNFS01003001.1_pt1 | contig 20547 bp, 14 predicted proteins | sample 5400141 | NCBI WGS metagenome assembly WNFS01 (sample SAMN13153358, study PRJNA577476) | soil metagenome | isolation source: 60 cm saprolite under Madrone tree | place: USA:California | collected 2016-06-14
CTTCGACGAGTTTGTGCGTGATGCAGCCCAGACCGCCTGGCAAGATGGCGCGTTTGCCGTCACCGCCGATGAAAAGATCGTTGGCGTTGTAGAGGCCGACGTACGCGGAAGTGTCCCGAGTGGTGGCGCCCCAATTGGAAGGGCCGTAAATGTCCCACCACTGCTGGATTTCCGGAGCGTAGCCGGCGGTGAAGTTCGAGAAGGGCAGCGCATCGAGCTCGGACATGCGCTCCTTGATTTTCACTTTCATAACGTCTTCACGGAATTTCACAAAGCTGGCGACAATTTCTTTGGAGTAGGGAAGCTGAGTGATGCCCGTCTTCCAGGTGTCTGGGACGTAGGTTTTATTGACTAGCGTGGGATCGGGCATGTTGACCATCGGAAGCTTCAAGCCGAGCTCGGCGGCAAGCTGATCGCCTTCGTCGCCGTGATAGGCGTAAGCGGAGCCGGTGGCGAATGGCTGGCCGTCGTATTCTTCGAGATAAGCGTTACCGCCGAAGTGATCTTCCTTCTCGAGCAGAAGCCAATCTTTGCCGCGAAGGAAATAGGCGGCGGAGAGGCCGGCGACACCGCCGCCGACGATAAGGATTTCGGATTTTGCAGTAGCGGCAGGGAGGTCGAAGTGATGGCCATCGCGGACTTGATGGCAGATTTCGAAATGTTCGCCTTCAAAGCGCGGAGCGCCGCTCGGCTTAGAAAGCGACGGAGTGGAATCGGGCGCGGGAAGGAGAGCGGTATCCACCGGGCAGCCCGAAGCGACCGAACCTGCGACCACGTATCTGATGAATTCACGGCGCGAGTGCGACATTAGTTCTCCCATGACTTCTAAGGTCTTTCGACCACTTGCTGTGCTTCCGTGCCGACGCTGCGCATGCGAATGCGATACCAAACGATGATAAGCACGACGGAGACGGAAAAAATCAGCGTAGAGACGGCGTTGATCTCCGGCGTGATGCCGCGACGGAGGCGGCCCCAAATTTCAAGCGGGAGCGTGTTATCGCGGCCGATGAGAAAAAAAGTCACGGCGATTTCGTCCATGGAAAGGGTGAAGATCAGCAACCCAGCGGCGATTAGCGATAGCTTAAGATTCGGCAGCGTGATGCGCCAAAAGGTTTGCCAGGGAGTGGCGCCGAGATCGAGAGAGGCTTCTTCCTGAGCGCGATCGTTTTTTTGAAGACCGGCGAAGAGTTCGGTGGTGGCTACGGAAATGAGGGCTGTGCCGTGGCCCAGAAAAACTGTGAGCAGGCTGAGCTGGAGGCCGGAAAGTACCGCGAACATGAGCAGAGCGAGACCGGTGATAATGCCGGGAAGAATGAGAGGGAGAAGAACGAGCCGGCGGAAGAGAGCTTTGCCGGGGAAGGTGGCGCGATCTAGAGCGAGCGCTGCGAGCAGTCCCAGCGCAAGCGAAAGCGCGACCGCGCCGGCGGCGACGATGAGGCTATTGAGGACGGAGTCCCAGATTGCGCTGTCGGTGAAAAGCTGGCGATACCAATCGAGCGTGAGATGCTGCGGTGGAAATCCACCGACGCCATCGCGATTGAAGGAATAGAGAATGAGCACAACGATGGGTAGATAGATGAAAGCAAAGACGAGCGCGGCAAACGCGGCGAGCAAGGGAGAGCGGCGAGTTGGGGAGTTGAGGCTCACTTGAAGGACCAGCGTTTTTCGAGGCGTTCGGTAAGAAAGAGGAGCGAAAGAGTGATGAGCAGGATGCAGACGGAGATGGCGGCGCCGAGCGGCCAATTGTAGGTTGCGCCGAAAAGGGTTTGCACGATGTTGGCGATCATAGTGCCGGAAGAGCCGCCGACGAGGAGCGGAGCGAGGAAATCGCCGAGAGAAAGAACGAAAGCGAAGGTGGCTCCGGCGAGAAGGCCGGGCATTGAGAGCGGAAGAATCACGCGGAAGAAAGTAGATGCAGGTGAGGCGCCGAGATCTTGCGAGGCTTCGACGAGTGGGCGGGGGATGTGTTCGAGGGCAGCGTAGATAGGGAGAAAGACGAAGGGCGTGTAGATGTGCGTGAGCATGAGGACGACGGCGAAAGGACTATAGAGGAGAAAACTGACGGGCGCGTGCGTGATATGCGCGTATTGGAGGAAGCTGTTGAGGACGCCTTCGCTGCCGAGGATGGTTTTCCAGGCGTAGCCGCGGACGAGATAGCTAACCCAGAGGGGGACGATGACGAGTTGGTAGAGCAATTCTTTGCGCGGGCCGGAATGAAACGAGAGGTAATAGGCGAGCGGGTAGCCGAGTAGGAGAGAGCAGAGCATTACAGCCCCGGCGATGCGCATGGTGCGGAAGAGAACATCGGCGTACAGAGGATTGCTGAGGAGTTTTTGGTAATTGGCGAGATTCCAGTGATGGATGAGGACGCCGTCTTGCACGGTCCAGAAGCTGTGCGCAAACATCAGCGCGTAGGGCAACAGGAGGAAGAGCGCTACCCAGAGGAGCGGCGGGGTGGAGACGATCGTTTTGTAGGCGCGCGAGTGCATGGCGAAGTCAGTCGGCGACGCGGATGGCGTCCGCGATCGAGAAGACAAAATCGAGTTCCTCAGTGAGCGGGCCGCACGCGGGCAGCCGGACGCGCAGGAGCTGGCCTGCTCCGCAATCCACTTCGAGCAGTTCGCTGGCGCCGCTGTAGATTTGCTGGCGGATGGTGGCCTGAAATTTCACTTCATTGGTTTGGCGCTTACCGTCCGGACAGAGGCGAATCGCTTCCGGCCGAAGCGAAAAGAGAGCGGGCGAGTCCGCTTCTTCGAAGGGCCAGCGCAGGGCGCCGCAGTTTGCGATGCTGCGGCGGATTTCGCCACGGAGCAAATTGGTTTGCCCGATGAACTGTGCGGTGTAAGCCGTCATCGGACGCTCATAGATTTCGCGGGGAGAAGCGACTTGCTCGAGAGCACCATCGCGAAGCAGGGCGATGCGGTCGGAGAGGGCCATGGCCTCTTCCTGGTCATGAGTGACAAAAAGGAAGGTGATGCCGATTTCGCGCTGGAGAGCCTTCAGTTCACTTTGCATTTCTTTGCGCAGATTGGCGTCAAGCGCGGAGAGCGGTTCATCGAGAAGCAAGAGTTGTGGGCGATTAACCAGGGCGCGGGCGAAGGCTACGCGTTGTTGTTGACCTCCGCTTAGACGGAACGGGCGCGTATCGGCGAATTCCGCCATTTTCACCATGTTCAAGGCATCGTTGACGCGGCCGGGGATTTCATTTTTCGGAGCGCCTTGGACGCGCAAGCCGTACGCGACGTTGTCTCGAACGCGCAGGTGAGGGAACAGCGCGTAGTTTTGAAAGACGGTGTTTACGCGGCGCTTGTAAGGAGGCAGCGTGTCCAAGCGTTCACTGGACATCCAGATTTCGCCGTTGGTGGGCTGTTCGAAACCGGCGATGAGGCGCAGAAGTGTGGTTTTGCCGGAGCCGCTTTCGCCGAGCAGAGTGAGAAATTCGCCTGACGCGATGTTCAGCGAAATATTTTTTAGGACTTCGCGTGGACCGAAGCGCTTGGCCACCGCGCGCACTTCAAGCAGCGGAGGATTGGCGTCCATGGAAGCGGGCTGCGGGATGGCGGCGGAGCTCACTGCGCGGCTTTTACCTCGTTCCAGATTTCGTTGTACTTGGGGCGGCGCGGCACATCCTGCCAGAAATAGATTCGCTGCATGTACGCGTCGGGATCATCCATGTGCAAGTTTTTCTTTTCCCCCTCGGTCATCAGGGTGGTGGACTGGGGATTCGCGGGGGAATAGCCCGTCACATCCGTGACCTTTTTCTGCGTTTGCGCTTCGATCATGTACTCCAAGAACTGCCCGGCCAGTTCTTTCTGCTGGCTGGCTGCGGTGATCATCAAGTGATCGATCCACCCTGTCGTGTTTTCTTTTGGGATGGTTTCGCCGATTGGAAAATTCAGTTTGCGGAGCTGATTAGTCATCAGAGGCCAGCCCATGGCCGCGATGATTTCGTGGTTCTGGAAGAGATTGGTGAGTTCGCCGCCCGTGGTCCAATACTTGCGGATATTTGGTTTGAGTTCAATCAGCTTTTTCTTTACGGCTTCGAGCTGGCCGTCAGTCAGATTATAAATTTGATAGGGGTCGGGCTTGTCGTAGCCGAGGACTTGCGCGGCCATGTAGACGCTGGAAAGTTCATCCCAGAGCGAGATTTTCCCTTTGTATTTTGGTTCCCAGAGAATGTTCCAGGAATCGGGAGGTTGCGTGAACGCCGTCGTGTCATAGAGCAGGGGGTTTGGCCCCCAGACAAACGGGACGCCATAGATTTTTCCGTTGAGTTTGACGAGCGGAGAATTGCGAAGTTTGGGCGAGAGCTGGTTGTAAGAAGGGAATTTGGAAAGGTCGAGGGGAGCGGCGAGGCCGGCGCGCACGATCGACGTAGCGACGTCGCTCGATGGCGAGATGACGTCATAATTGGAGGCACTGCCGCCACGCAGCTTGGCGACCAGTTCGTCGCTCGAACCCATATATGAGGCAACGATCTTGCAATGGTGGGCTTCTTCGAAGGGGCGCACGAAGGAGGGATCCGCGTAGCCTTCCCAGACGAGTAGGCTAAGCGTTGTTCCTTTGTTCTTGCAGGCGCCAGAGAGCATCGCTAGCGCCAGGATTCCGAGAGCGATTGCGCGCCGTTTCATATCGTCTCGCACTTCGGCAGCACCTACATCCTCCCGCACAGAATTACCAATCACAGACATTTTTTCAAAACGTTGGCGGCGTATTCACCCACAGCAGCCAAGTCTCGGAACGGCCGGGATTTCTCCACCGATGAGGCGTTGAACTTTCGAAATACAGGCTGTCGCCCGGCTTGAGACGGTAATGTTCCCTGGTGTTCAGCCAAATTTCAAAATCGCCGCGAAGAATGTGCAAGAACTCTTCGCCTTCGTGCGAGTACGATTCGCCGCTGCCACCGCCAGGTTTGATGCGGAAAAGATGTGGTTCCATCGCCGTTTGGCCCCAAGCCAGAAGTTCCATGCGGACACCGGGAGTCGTTTCCAAAACTTTTCGCTGCCTAGGGCGCACGAGACGAGGATTTTCCGCCGCGGTCTCGAAGAGGGAGAGGATATTCGTGCGATAGAAGCGCGCGATGCGGCGCAGCGTGGAAATGGAGGAGCGCATTTGGCCGCGTTCGAGCGAGCTGAGAAAGCCAACAGAAACTTTCGTGGCGCGCGCCACTTGCGCGAGGGACAGGCCGCGGCGCGTGCGCAGTCTGCGGAAGCGTTGGCCAGGAAGTGGAGCGGTTTCCGCTGGCGCCGAGACGACGCCCTGGCGCTTCAGCACATGGACGATGGCTGCGGGATTCAATCCTTTGGCGCGACGCAGAAAAACAGCGCGCTGCAGCAGACGAACGTCTGCCTCATCATACAAACGGTAGCGACTCTGTGTACGTTGCGGTGAAACGAGGCCTAGCGCTTCCCAGGCGCGCAAGGCAGAAGACGAGATGCCCACGTGTCTCGCCACCTCGCTAATACGCAAGAGGCGATTGGCCGCCCGATTTGCCGATCTCTTGGAGAAATTCTTTCCGCTTGACACGGCTCCCAGCTTTCTCTAAGTTTGCTGGATTATAGTAAGGTTTGGCGGGCGCAGCAACATCGAAGATTCCGCTGCCCGGCGAATTCTTGGGGACAAGGGGTAAGTTCATGAAAAAGGCTGCAGGAGTGTGGCAGCGCCAGAGGCGCTGTCGCATCACGTTTCTTTCCCTGCTCTTTCTCGCGCTGGTGATGTTGGTTGCAGCGCCGTTTGCCGGGGCGCAGAGCACTGGCGGGCGAATCCGCGGAACGGTCAGCGATCCCAGCGGCGCCTCGGTAGCGGCGGCGACCGTTACGCTCATCAATGAGGCCACTCATGCGACCCGCGACGTCGAAAGCGGGGCGAACGGAGAGTACATCTTCATCGAAGTACCGGTGGGCAGCTATGAAATCGACGCCGCACAGGCGGGATTCAAGAAGTATGTGCACAAAGGAGTCGCGCTGGACTTGAACGAAGTCATCAGCGTCGATATTACGCTGCAACTCGGCTCATCGGCGGAAAGGGTAGAGGTCACTGGCGCGCCGCCAGTAATAGACACGACGTCGACGCAACTCGGCGCTGTCGTCAACGAACGCTCCTCGACGCAGTTGCCGCTGAACGAGCGAGACGTGTATCAGTTGCTGCAGTTGCAGCCCGGCGTGCAGTCACAGATCGGAAACAATTTGTTTTATGGATCGGACAAGCCTGGAGTTGTGACCGTGAATGGCGGCCGCGGCCGCTCGAACAATTATTCTGTAAACGGCGGCGATGGAAACGATTTGTTTGCCAACCTGCCTGCCGTGCAGCCCTCGCCGGACAGCATTGAAGAGTTCCGAGTGATCAGCAATTCCTTTGACGCCGAATACGGACGGAATTCAGGCGCGGTCGTCAACGTGGTGACCAAGTCGGGCACGAACAATTTCCATGGAAGCGTCTATGAGTTCTTCCGCAACGACGTTCTCAACGCGCATGGATTTTCTTTTCAGCCCACTCCGAAGCCGCCTTTCAAGCAGAATCAGTTTGGCGGAACCATCGGCGGCCCTATCGTAAGGGACAAAGTCTTTTTTTTCGGATCCTATGAAGGACGACGTATCGTACGTGGCATTGTTTCGCAACAGGTGCCCGTTCCCACTGCCGCCGACGAAGCCGGAGACTTTTCGGCGGGCGGCCCTTTCAGCGGAACGCTTACAGACAACACAGTGGCTAGCATCCTGCAGAATCGCCCCGGCTGCGCTAGTGCAATCTCGATGGGCGGAGGTTCGGCTCCCGTGGCTGGAACAGCGTACAGCGCCATTTTCCCCAGCAACAAAATACCGAAGTCGTGTTTCGATCCAGTCGCGAAAAGTATGTTGCAATATTTGCCGGGCGCGGGAGGCGCCGATTCTCTCGCGCAAGACGTCTCCAAGTCCACCGACCGAGGTGATCAGTTCTCAGCTCATTACGACCAAATCCTGAACAAGGACCAGAAACTCTCCGTCTATTATTACTACAATAATGACAACACGCGAGATCCCTTCGCTATATTCCAGTTGGCGGGCGCTTCGCTAGGCAATTTCGGGGGCCGGATTATTTCACACGTCCAGCAAATCAATGCGAGCCATACGTGGACGATGGGCTCGACGGCGGTGAACGAATTCCGTTTCACACTATTTCGCGAAGCCGAACCGCAGTTTTATACTCCGACTGTTACGAATCTCGTGACGGCTTCTTGCGGCAGCGCCGTACCTGCTGCGCAGTGTTTCGGTGGGACATCTGACACAGCGCTTGTCGATGCCAACGGCAACCCTCTGGGAACGGCCGCGAACCCCAATACGCCGGTGTGCCCCGGCCAGTTCGGATGCGGAATCCACCCGGGGCTTGGCTCGAAGTTTGAAGGAGTGCCATTTGTGACTCTGGGCGGCACGACCGGCCTCTTTGGAAACAACTTCGAAGGACAATTGCCGCAGACGGGCAATACATTTCAGTTCAGCGACAACTACAGCAAGATCATCCGCAATCACAGCTTCAAATTTGGCGCTGACACGCGCTATCAGAAGTTTGATCAGACGGTCTACTTCAACGTAAACGGCGAGTACATTTTGGGGACAGGCGGTACGAACGATACGGGTTCGTCCGACCCGTATGCGAACTTCCTTCTGGGCTTGCCGACCTCCTATTCGCAGGGTTCCGGCAACAAAGAACTCGTTCGGAGCACTTCGCTCTATCTCTTTGCGCAGGACAGCTGGAAGATTAACTCTAGCGTCGCACTGAACTATGGCTTGCGCTGGGAGATGAATACGCCGCTGACAGACATCGGTCAGAAAGTGCAACGTTTTAATCCCGGGCAGAACTCGGCGATTTATCCCTGCCAGCTCTCCGCGGTAAGCATTGCGACTTTTCAGCAGCTTCCCCAGTTTCAAGGGGCTGGCGCTCCGACACCAAACTGCGGCAACACAGGCACACTTCCAACTGGGCTCGTTGTCCCGGGGGACAAGGGCGTCCCAGGCGGTTTGCTCAGCACCTACACCAAGGCATTTGCCCCGCGGCTTGGTCTGAACTGGAGTCCCGGCTGGAAAGGCAACGCGCTCTCCAAGCTCACCGGCGGCCCGAACAAGACTACCGTCAGCATGGGATGGGGACTCTTTTACAACCCGATTGAACAACTGGTTCTTGAGCAGTTCGTCGCCGAACCGCCCTTCGGCATCAGCAACTCTGTTTCGAATCCGCTCTTCAGCACTCCCTTCGTGGGGCAAGACGGGACGACCAAGCCAAACGTGTCGAACGGCTTCCTCACGCCTCCGCGTGGCCAGCCGGTGGACTGGTCGCTCTATCGTTCGATCCTGCTCTTCGGACAATTTCCGCCGACTCTAAGGACGCAGTACTCGGCGCAATACAACCTAACGATCAAGCGCGAACTGCCGGGCGACATTCTCTTCCAGATCGGTTACGTTGGCTCTCAGGGCCACCGGCTTCTTGCCATTCACGATCAGAATGCCGGGAATGGGCAAACTTGCCTCGACCTGAATTCGACGCTGGGCACGGGCACTTGCAGTACTTTCGGCGAGGACAGCGCTTACAGCATTCCCGCTGGAACAGTAATTCCCGCCGGCGGGTTCCATTTGCCGTACAACGCCGGTTCGGGGGGCTCGGTGATCCCAGCTGGAACAACACTGGCCAACGCCGTGACGCTCGTCGGTTTGCGCCCCTATTCGTCGCCAAATTGCCAGCCTCTGAATCCGAATCCTTTAACGAACGGCTGCCCAGCCGACGGGACGCCTGCCTTCGGAAGCATCTTCAATGAGGATACGGCGGCGCATTCCAACTACAATTCGCTGCAAACGCTTTTTCAGAAACAGTTCTCCCATGGAATACAGTTTCAGGCGTCCTACACCTACAGCAAGTCGCTCGACAACGCCTCGAGCTTCGAGGAAATTTTAAACCCGACCAACTTTAATGCTACCTATGGGCCGTCGCTCTACGACGCGCGCCATCGCTTTGTTTTCAATTACGTTTGGGATTTGCCGGTGCCGAAAATGCAGGGATTTGCGGGCAAAGCTCTAAATGGCTGGGAGGTTTCCGGGATCTACACCTTCCAGAGCGGCTTCCCGATCTTAATCAACAATTGCAATGACAGTGAGCTGGAAGGCAGCATCCAGGGATTTGAATGCCCTGGGAAACCGAATCTGATTGGGACGTTTAAGACCCACAATCCGCGCACGGACGGTTTCGTGTTCGATCCCAACCAATTTGATAACACCATCTACGACCCAAGTACCGGCCCAAATACCGATCCCACGGCGATCACGCTCGGCCAATTTGGAAATACGCCGCGCACTCTTTGCTGCAATCCGCCCATCAACAATTGGGATATGGGAATCTTCAAAGATACGCAAGTAGGTGAAAAGCTGCGTGTCGAATTCCGCACGGAGATATACAATGTATTTAACCACGCGCAGTTCTACAGCGTTGACGGCAATTCTGGCAACCAGGGCACCACTTTCGGCCAGCCGCAGAAGGTGCGCGACCCGCGGCTGCTGCAGTTTGCGCTGAAACTTCTGTTTTAGCGATCGCAGGAACTTCAAAGTAACATACAGGCGCGGCTCGCAAGAGCCGCGCTTTCGTCCGTTCGAAGGACGGGAGAGAAGCCGCACGACATCGAGGGTTCTGGTAGCACAAACTGACCGCAAGGAACAGACTTGCACGCGTTGGCCGCTGTGCGGCCACCCAGGATACGGAACGAGGAAATGCACGACGCATTGCAGAAGGAAATTGCCAGCTACCTAAAGCGTACGCCGAAATCCGCGGATGCTTACAAGCGTGCTTTACAACGAATCCCGCTCGGCGTCGCCAGCAATTATCGCCACTACGAGCCCTATCCGCTGTTTGTGAAGGACGGAAAGGGAAGCAGGATTCACGACCTTGATGGCAACGAATACATCGATCACAACCTTTGTTTTGGCGCATTGATGGCCGGGCATTGCCATCCTGCCGTAGTAAAAGCCGTCGAGCAAAAACTGCATGAGGGCACTACTTTCGGCATGCCGCACGACATGGAATGGGAACTTGCGGAAGAAATCTGCAAGCGCTATCCCGTCGAGATGGTGCGCTTCGGCTCGAGCGGCACGGAAGCCACGATGCACGCTTGCCGCATCGCTCGCGCCGCTACCGGACGCGAAAAAATTCTGAAGTTTGAAGGCGCTTACCACGGTTTGCATGACACCGCGCTGGTCAGCGTCAAGCCCAAGGCCGAAGACTACGGCGATCCCGACGCGCCGACTTCGGTTCCTGGAGGAGGCGGTGTGCCCAAAGCGGCTGTCGCGAACGTGGTTGTCGCCGCTTTCAATAATCTTCCGAGCGTCGAACGCCGCTTCCGCGAAAACCCAGAGCAGATCGCGGCGATCATTCTCGAACCCATTTTGATGAACGTCGGCCTCTGCATGCCGCAGCCCGGTTTTCTCCATGGCCTGCGCGACATCGCCACAAAAAACGGCGCGCTGCTCATCTACGACGAAGTGAAAACCGGCGCGAAACTCGCGTGGGGCGGCGCCAGCGAATACTTCGGGGTGAAGCCAGACATGATTTGCCTGGCGAAGTCCATTGGCGGCGGGCTGCCACTGGCCGCGTTTGGGGCCAGCCGCCCAGTGATGGAATTGATCGCGCAACATAAAGTGTTTCACGGCGGCACGTACAATACGAATCGTGTGGCAATGGCCGCGGGCCTGGCCACGTTCCGCGAGGTTCTTTCGCGCGAGAACTACACGCACGTCGATAAGCTCAGCAAGAAGCTCACCGAGGGTTATCGAGCCGTCGTCAAGAAGACTGGCTTGCAAGCGTACGTTGTGAGCGCGGGCGTTAACGGTGCGCTTATGCTTTATCCGCAGGAAATTCGGAACTATCGCGACTGGACGAAAATCGACATCGACCTTTGGCGTCACTATTGGTTCGCGATGGTAAATCGGGGCGTGCTGCCGCAGCCCTATTGGTGGGACGAGCAGTGGACCATCTCCGTTCAACACACCGAAGCGGACATCGACCAGCATTTGGCCGTGTTTGATGAAGTCGCGCCCGGGCTTAGGAAGGCACAACTTGACCGTGGCGCACACTTTGTCGGGGCTGCGGGTCACTGATTCTAGGAGAACGATTCAGTGCAGAACGAGGCCGCCATTGCGTCCGTCGCGCCCATCGCGCCCGTAGCTCAAGAAGCGCCTAATCTCCGCCGCGTGTTGGGGCGCTTGGACCTCGTTCTGCTTTTTGTCGTCGCTGTCTTCAACTTGAACGTCGTTCCTTCGATCGCCGCGAACGGCGGGGTCACCGTCTGGCTTTGGATCATCTCTCTTTTGCTTTTCTTTTGGCCCCAGGGCGTTGCGGTCATCGAGCTTGCTCACAGATACCCCGGCGAAGGTGGCGTCTATCTTTGGGCAAAGGAAATCTTTGGAGACTTCCACGGTTTTCTTTCCGGCTGGTGCTACTGGACCAACAACATGATGTATGTGCCGACGGTCATGCTGTACTTCGTCGGTGTTTCCGTTTTTGCGCTCGGTTCCGGCCACGAGGCGCTGGCGGAAAATAAGAAATTTGCCCTGACCGCTTCGCTTCTGCTGCTGATCGTTCTCGTCGTGCTCAATATTGTCGGGCTCGGCGTCGGGAAATGGATCAATAATCTCGGCGCGATCGGTACCGGAGTTGCCGCTGCGGTTCTGATCGGGCTGGGCATTGTTGGGTGCTTGCGGTTCGGGACGAGTGAGAGCTGGGCTGATTTTCGAATTCCGCCCAACCCAAAATTCGTCCTGAATTCTTTCGGCGTGATTTGCTTCGGATTGGTAGGGCTTGAGCTAGCTTCGGTCATGGGAGACGAAATCGAGAATCCGCAAAAGACTTTGCCCGGTGCCGTCGCCTGGGGCGGCGTGCTGTCGGGTTTGCTTTATATCGGCGCGACACTGACACTCCTCATCGCTGTCAGCAAAGGTGACATCAACGTGCTGCAAGGTATTGTGCAGGCTGTTGGTCACATGGCCAGCCGCGTGGGAGTCGTTTGGATCGTGGCGCCCTTTGCGTTTCTGCTGAGCCTGTCTATCGCCGGCATCGCATCCGCGTGGCTCGGCGGCTCGGCGCGGATTCCTTTTGTCGCGGGCCTTGATTCCTACCTGCCATCTTGGCTGGGGAGAGTGCACCCCCGTTACCGCACGCCGTACGCCGCTCTGATGGTTCATGCGGCTGTGTCTATGGTGTTGGTTGTGCTTAACTTTGGGGGTTGGTGGATCTGGAATAAAATTATCGCTTGGTCCCTCGTGGGATACATCTTGCGGACGTTCGGCTTTGTCGTGGCGAGCTTGTCGGCGAGTGAAACCGGCGTGCAGGAGACTTTCCAGAAGTTGCTTTCGCTCGCCGTGGTTCTCCAGCTGGTTCCTTTTCTTTATATGTTTGGCGCGCTGCTGCGAATCGCCTTCAGTGCTTCTTTTGTGAAAAGCTGCTATGGCAAGACGACATTGGTTCTTTCCGGCGCCAGCGGCCTGGTCACCACCATCCTTGGAATCGCTCTGGCTTTTTTCCCGGCGCAGCAAGTCACATCCACTCTTTCCTATGAAGTGTGGATGTTTGGTGGAACACTGTTTTTCATCGGCCTTGCCGCGTTTTTCTTTTTCGTTTACGGGCGGCGCAAGACAGCGAGAAAACTCGCAGAGGCGGCTGTTTGAGCGTAGCGCGTCCTTGCTATGGTGCACAGGCAAAGACGATATTGGGAGGCTGTGATGTCCAGCGGTGCGACAGCGGGAGTTTCATCGCGCAGGTAGCCGCGGCCGGATCCGCGGACGTCGATCTCGCGGTAAAAGCGGCGCGCGCAGCTTTCGACGGTGGGCCTTGGTCTACGACCTCCGCACAAGACCGCGGCCGCGTCCTCTTTAGGCTCGCCGAAAAAATCCGCCAGAACAGCGCCATGCTTGCGGAAATCGAATGCCGCAACACCGGCAAGCCCATCGTCGAAGCCGAATACGACATCGCGGATGTCGCCACCTGCTTCGAATATTATGGCGGCCTCGCCAACAAAGTTCTCGGCAACGTGAATCCTGTTCCCGCCAACGCGCTTAGCTTTACGCTGCGTGAGCCCGTTGGTGTCGCCGGACAAATCATTCCGTGGAACTACCCCCTGCTCATGGCCGCATGGAAACTCGCGCCCGCGCTTGCGGCCGGCTGTACGTGCATTCTCAAGCCTGCCGAACAGACGCCATTGACCGTGCTCGAAGTCGCAAACTGGTTCAGGGAAGTCGGTTTGCCGCCCGGAGTGGTGAACATCATTAATGGCCTTGGCGAGACCGCGGGCGCCGCGCTCGTTGCGCATCCTGGCGTCGACAAAATCGCCTTCACGGGAAGCGCCGCAGTCGGCAAGATCATCGTCAAGAGCGCTGCGGACACCCTCAAGCGCGTCACACTCGAACTCGGCGGCAAATCGCCCAACATTTTCTTTACCGATGCCGATTGGGAAGCATCCATCGACGGCGCGCTTTTTGGCGTTTTCATCAATCAGGGCGAAGTTTGTTCCGCCGGCAGCCGCATCCTCGTCGAGAAGAAAATATATTCCAAGTTCGTCGAAGCCATGAAGGAAAAAGCCAAACGCATCAAGCTAGGCGCGCCTTTCGAACGCGAAACGAAAATGGGCCCGCTCGTAAGCAAAGAACAATATGACCGCGTCAGCTCTTATCTCGAACTTGGCAAGAAAGAAGCCAAGGTCGCCATCGGCGGCGGCCGCCCCAAGCAGTTCGCCAAAGGCTACTACGTCGAGCCGACGATTTTCTACGACGTGGAAAACACCGCGCGCATCGCCCGCGAGGAGATTTTTGGCCCGGTGGCGTCCGTGATTCCTTTCGACGGCGAGGCGGACGCCATTCGCATCGCCAACGACACGCCGTACGGTCTTGCTGCCGCCGTCTGGACGCGCGATATTTACAAAGCGTTCCGCGTTGTGAAGTCGCTCCGCGCCGGCATTGTCTGGGTGAATCACATGCAGCCGACTTACGTCGAAGCGCCCTGGGGCGGCTACAAGCAGTCTGGCTTCGGCCGTGAGCTTGGCCCTTGGGGCCTCGAGGAGTATCTCGAAACGAAACAGGTCTTCGTCAATCTCGACGAAACGCCTATCGGCTGGTACTAGAGTTCAGTACGCTGGCCGTATCGCGGCTGGCCGCTAAAAGGACAAGAAAATGGCTACCATTCAGCTTCGAACGGAGATCCCTGGACCGCGATCGCGCGCGCTCATGGCGCGCCGCGAAGCTGCCATTCCGCGCGGGCCCGCCAGCGCCACGCCCATATTCGCCGCGCGTGCCGATGGCGCGGTCATTGAAGATGTCGACGGCAACCGTTACATCGATTTCGCCGGAGGAATAGGTTGCCTCAATATCGGCCACCGCTCCCCACGCGTCACCTCTGCGATTCGCGAGCAGCTCGAAAAGTATTTGCACCTCTGCTTCGCCGTCACTCCATATGAAGGCTATGTTGCTGTCGCGGAAAAACTGAATTCTCTCGCTCCGGGCAGTTTTCGAAAGAAAACGATTCTTCTCAATTCCGGGGCCGAGGCTATCGAAAACGCCATTAAGATCGCCCGCGCGTATACAAAACGGCCCGCTGTCATTTGCTTCGAAGATGCCTTTCACGGACGCACGCTTCTCACTATGTCGCTGACCAGCAAGACGCATCCTTACAAAGCTGGTTTCCAGCCGTTTGCGAGCGACATCTACCGCATTCCTTTTGCATATCCATATCGCAGTCCATCCGGCACAACGTCCGCCGACTTTGCACATCATCTCGAAGACGCGTTCAAACGCTCCGTTGCACCCGAATCCGTCGCCGCCGTAATCGCCGAGCCTGTTCTCGGAGAAGGCGGCTTCGTCATTCCGCCTCGCGATTACTTCAAGCTTCTCCAAAATATTTGCCGCAAGCACGGCATCCTTTTCATTGCGGACGAAGTGCAATCCGGATTCGCGCGCACCGGCAAATGGTTTGCTTCCGAGCATTTCGGCATCGAACCCGATTTGATTACCATGGCCAAGTCGCTGGGCGGAGGCATGCCCATCGCTGCTGTGACGGGCCGCGCGGAAATCATGGACGCGCCCGGGCCCGGCGCTCTCGGCGGCACGTACTGCGGGCATCCGCTTTCCTGCGCCGCGGCGCTCGCTGCGATTGAAACCATTGAAAAAGATGGTTTGCTCGCCCGTTCAACAACTATCGGCGAACATTTTGAAAAACGCGCCTGCGGCTGGAAGGAAAAATGGTCCTTGGTCGGCGACGTTCGCGGTCTGGGCGGCATGTCCGCCATCGAATTGGTGCGCAACGCCGAAACGCGCGAACCCGCCGACTCTGAAACGAAAGAAGTCGCCAAGTATTGCTACGAGCATGGCGTCGTCATGATCACCGCCGGCACATTCAACAATGTGATTCGCATTCTCGTTCCCCTCGTCGTCACCGACGACCAACTGAACGAGGGACTGGATGTAATCGAAGCGGCGCTTGCGAGCGTCGCGGAAGGCAAGCAGGCCGCGCTTTCTCGCGCGTAGTTACTTAAGGGTTCTCGCGAAAGCGCCAAGCTGTCGTCCATCGCATCTAACCTACAGACAGTTTCAGGAGCATTCGATGCAAGACACAATCACAAAGTCAGTGAGCGTCGCCGCCGAGCTAAAAGATGCAAGCCTTTTCCGCGAAGCTTGCTACATCGACGGAGAGTGGGTTCAAGCAAGCACGGGCCAGACAATCAACGTGGACAATCCGGCCACTAGGGAGATCATCGGAAAGGTCCCCAAACTGGGCACTGCGGAGACGAGGCGGGCCATCGAAGCTGCCAACAAGGCTTTTCCAGAGTGGAGCAAGAAAACCGCGAAAGAGCGCGCCGCGATTCTTCGGCGTTGGTTCGATCTGATGATGGCTAACCAGGAAGACCTCGCGCATCTCATGACTCTCGAACAAGGCAAGCCTCTCGCCGAATCGCGCGGCGAAGTCGCTTACGCTGCTGCGTTTCTCGAATGGTTTGGCGAGGAGGCCAAGCGCGTTTACGGCGACACCATTCCCCAGCACCAGGCCGACAAGAGAATCGTTGTAATCAAACAGCCCATCGGCGTCGTCGCCTGCATCACTCCTTGGAATTTTCCGCTGGCCATGATCACGCGCAAAGCGGGGCCGGCGATCGGCTCCGGTTGCACCGTTGTACTGAAACCGGCCTCGCAAACTCCGTTCTCCGCGCTTGCGCTCGCTGAACTTGCAGCGCGCGCGGGTGTTCCGAAAGGCGTGTTAAATATCGTCACGGGCTCGGCCACGGAAATCGGCGCCGAACTCACTTCGAATCCTATTGTTCGAAAGCTCTCGTTCACCGGCTCCACGGAAATTGGCAAGATCCTCATGGCCCAGTGTGCCGGCACGGTTAAAAAGCTCTCGCTCGAACTCGGTGGAAACGCCCCGTTCATTGTTTTTGAGGACGCGGATTTGGACGCCGCCGTCGCAGGCGCCATCGCTTCCAAATATCGCAATACGGGGCAAACGTGCGTTTGCACGAACCGCCTGTTGGTCGAAGAGAGTGTATACGACGCGTTCGCGGAAAAGTTGGCTACCGCTGTAAGGAAACTCAAGCCCGCTCCGGGATTGCAAGCTGGCTCAACGCAAGGGCCGTTGATTGACGACGCAGCCGTCGAAAAAGTCGAAAGCCACATCCGCGACGCGCAGTCAAAGGGTGCAAAGATTCTCGCCGGCGGTCATCGTCACGCGCTCGGCGGGCGCTTTTTCGAGCCGACTGTTCTCACCGACGTCACGCCGCAAATGGCCGTGGCACACGAAGAAACCTTCGGTCCGGTCGCCCCGCTCTTCCGCTTCAAAACAGAAGCGGATGCCATTGCGCTCGCGAACGATACAAAGTTCGGTCTGGCAGCTTACTTTTACGGCCGCGATATTGCCCGTGTTTGGCGCGTAGCCGAAACCCTGGAATACGGCATCGTCGGCATCAACACCGGCATCATCTCGACTGAGGTTGCGCCCTTCGGCGGTGTAAAGGAATCCGGCCTTGGCCGCGAAGGCTCCAAATACGGCATGGACGAGTACGTAGAAATTAAATATCTCTGTTTCGGCGGAATCACTTCCTGACGCAACCGGTCATAAGCCCACCGAAGTCCTGCGTCCCATGCCGTTTCTAAATTGGATTGATATCCTGGTTTTTCTCCAACCGCGCGATCAGTCCCTGGATTTGTGATTTCGTCGCCTCCGGCGCTCCCGCCAGTGCAAGCTTCATTTCTTTCAGCGCGGTAGCAAAGTCGCCCTTCGCTGACGCCATCCGTGCCAACTCGCCATGCGTATACCATTCATTTGGTCGCTTTTGAATGTTAATTCTAAAAACCGCGAACCCTTCGTCCTGCTTCTTTTGAATCTGAAGGCCGCGTCCGTAAACATGGAGCTGCAGCCCGGTCGCCTTTTCCAGTGCTTTCGCCTTGGTAGCGTCCGCCTCCTGATTCTTGCCCATCGCCGCCAAAATCCGTGATTTCGTCAGAACGTTCTCAAACCTTTCCTCATTCTGAATCGAGGTGTCTTCCCACTTCAACGCCTGCTCGAGGCTGCAATTCCCGTCCAGGCACCACATCGCCGCCTCGTCGTATCCGGCCCAGGTAAATCCTCCCGTGTTTCGCAGTTGGTTGCGAATGCTGCGCTCGGTAATCGCCTTAACATCCACGGAAATGTGAAAGGGAACCGCCAGCTTATCCCAACGCAGCGTGGCCGCCGCCGACTCCGGCTTGAGGTCGTCGAACGTGTACGTCAGGGCTTCGCGAAACTCCGCCGGCTGCGGCTTCACGTCCGCGCGCAGAGCATCTTCTTTTTCGTCATAGCTAAAGCTGCCCCAGGATGTCGAATTTTTCGAAAAAATAATCGTCCAGTGATCTTCGTTGGGAATTACATGCAAACCATAGATGCCCGCGGCCAGCGGCTTCCCTTCGACAGAAACGTCATCGGCAAACGTAATCGTCGTGTTTTGGTTCGCGCCAGCGCGCCAGACCTTGCCGTACGGAATCGTCTTGCCCCAGATTTCGCGTCCGCCGACGGAAGGCTCGTAATAGACAATGGTAATGTCCGTTAATCCAATTCGCTGCGTTACTACGGCACGCTGGCTCAGCGTCGGCAAATTCAACTCCGTCGCTTGAGCGCCATTCTTGAATTGCGCCTCCGCCCGGCAGGCCAGGCAGCCTATGCCAATCATGATTCCCAGAAAAATTTCGCACGCTTTGCGCATGAGCACACCTCTCCATTGTTTCCATTGTTCGGAAGCGATCGAAACAGGCCAAGCATAGCTACGCTTCGTCCGTCTCACCCCTTGTTGGCATAGACGCTGCGTAGCTCAATGCGTGAGCACGGTCCGCGGTACGTGCACCTTTCATTCCGACGGGAGGATAACCAAAATCGCTTGTAAATTGGACGCAGTAAGGGTCGAAATGCGGAACTGCCGATGTAGTTGGTTTTCTCGCGCAATCCTCGAGATTCGATCGGTCCGACGACGAGGGCGGCCAGTTCGACGCCATCGGCAACTCAAGAGTGGGTGGAGCAAAAGGGACCAGAGAAAATTCAGCGAGCGCACCAAATGAGTAGACGCCGGCGTGTCTGGCGTAAAGCAAAGGCACAACGGAGGGTTAGTCCCCAAAAGGCTTGAGCCGATTTCGCCTCCAAGCGAAGCCCATTCTGGCTCTTATGGTTTTGTTGGTTCGGAGGAGGGCGGCGCTGGCGGCGGAGTCGGTTTGTAGACCGTCGCCGGCTTTGCCGGCTGATACGTCAGCTTGACTTCCTTTTTTTTCGGCTTCTTTTTCTCTCTGCTTCTGACATCGCGATTGCCCATGACGTTGTGCTCTCCTGTGGAGTTGTTGCCGCAAGGCTCAGTGTACATGTTGAGGGGTGGGACTTCCTAGTGTGCACTGCGACTGCGCTTACCCAGCCCGGCAGGGGCCGCTCGAAACAGAAGGAGAACCGGAACCGAACATCCGGTTCTCTTCCCGCTTGCCGCTGAATCCTAAACGCACTTGTTGGCGTTGTTGGACCACTCCAATTGGACGGTGTAGTTCCCGATTTTCTTGGTTTTCCACGCACAAATGTCGCCAATCTCACCGTTAGCGTCGTCGTACCACCCCTGACCGGGAATGGCATCGGTGATCGCTTCGCACAACTCATGAGAACTGGTCGAGGTGAGCGCATCAACCGGCGCGAGCCCGCCCGTGCATCCCGCACAGCCCGGGAAAGGCATGGCGGCGTAGAAAATCTGGCCGTTGATGTCATTGTGATAGCCGCAGAATGCGGTGCAAGAACCTGCCCCGCCCTGAATTAACTTCACTCCCGGGGGAAAATAGAGGAAATAAAGTGTGTTGGGAGAAGGTTGTGGAAAGACATTGTTGGTTGCAATTTCATGCTGAAGAGTGTGCTGGATGGTGCTGTCGTTCACGGATTTGTGCAGAACCGGCGAGGTGATTACGGTAGTGCCAGTGCGCTTGCCATGCGTGATCTTGTAGTTTGCCACATCGTACTCGCCGAGCTGATCTATGAGCTGACTCGTCAGGATGAAGTCAAAGAACTGGTTTACTTCCTGCATCATCGCGTTCTGCGGCGCAGAGTTCCAAGCGGCGCCCCAGAAAACAGTGAACACCTCGACGGCTGCAATAAGCGGCCCGTTGCGATAAGTGAGTTGCGGGGCGGCAGCCGGAGCGACCGCCTCCGCTCCCGCTCCGGGGTGCAAAGGCACAATTCGGATCGAGTCGGAATGTGCGGGCAGAATCTGACGGAGAATTTGGGGACGCGTTGCCATGGTACCTCCTCTTTCGTGTAAGTTGAGAGAGCCGGCGTGGGATATGCAACGCGCCGAGCGGTTGGGAGAGTAAACAGCAAGTGCCGACAGGGACAAAGCATCCGCGAGGTGGGTGATGAAAGTCCCTGAGGTGACTCGACGTTTCAGTAGGACCGCTTGCGGCTCGTTTGCAAACCCTCTGGCAGTGCCAGACCGGCGTGCCGGAGCCAGGCTCCAATTGGGGAACCGTACTCCTATGCGGCAAGGAAGGCAAGTACTAATTTTTTACTGGTAGAGAAACTGACGGGAGTCTAACTTCTAACGCATTTGCCGGAAAATTTCACGACAACCGGTTTGGCGTAAACCTCGCCGTCATCTCCATCACTCGCCGGTAATAATCCCGCTGCTTCAACCGCGCCCCTGCCGCTTCGTCGATCACAAACGTCACATCCGGATGCAATTGCAAGCACGAAGCCGTCACCGACGCCGTAATCGGTCCTTCGATCGCCTCCGCCACCGTCTCCGCCTTCGCCTCCCCCGTCGCCAGCAACAGAATCTTCCGCGCTTCGAGAATCGTCCCGATCCCCATCGTGATCGCGCACTGCGGCATCTCTTCTCGCGCACCAAAAAACTTCCTGTTATCTTCCATCGTCTCGCTCGTCAAAACCTTCAACCGCGTCCGCGACCCAAAACTCGAGGTCGGCTCGTTAAATCCAATGTGCCCATTCCGCCCAATGCCCAGAATCTGCAAATCGATCCCGCCCGCCTCGCGGATCGCGCGTTCATAC
>WNFS01001687.1_pt1 | contig 20530 bp, 26 predicted proteins | sample 5400141 | NCBI WGS metagenome assembly WNFS01 (sample SAMN13153358, study PRJNA577476) | soil metagenome | isolation source: 60 cm saprolite under Madrone tree | place: USA:California | collected 2016-06-14
GCCACGGGGGTGGCCGGCGTCCAGTTCCAAGTCGACGGCGGCAACCTCGGCGCCGAAGTCGTCGCGGCTCCCTACGTCACCTTATGGAACACAACTTCCTACGGCAGCGGCACACACCTTCTGAGCGCCGTTGCGCGTGATGCCGCCGGGGTCACCGGTACCGCCGCTCCCGTACTTGTAACCGTGGATAACTTCCCCCCGAGCGTCTCGATCACGGCGCCTACCTCTGGTGCGATGGTCTCAGGCACCATCACCGTTTCCGCCAGCGCGACCGATGACGTGGGGGTCGTCGGGGTGCAATTCAAACTCGACGGTAGGTACCTCGGCCCCGAACTCAGCACCGGCCCCTATGCCATTAGCTGGAACACCGCAAGCGTCTCCAACGGGCTTCACACGCTGACGGCTGTCGCGCGCGACGTAGCCGGTAACACCTCTACCTCCAAAGCGGTTACGGTCCATGTGACGAATCATCGCTAGGGCCTGAGGAGCAAGGCGCCGGCTATGCGCGCCAGGAAATTCAACGTGGAACTTCAAGAGAGCATGCCATGAAAATCAAAGCGCCACCGCGCTCAGCCTGACAGTGGCGCGCTCGAATTTTGCGAAGAGCGCGACTGTGCTTTGGAACGGTAGTTCCCAGTCCGCATTCGTGCAACTTCGTGGTTCTACTTTTCAGTTTTCTGCTAACAAGTTGCTAAATCCCACCCGCGCCTCCATGCTTCTCGTTTCAAATCAATGGATTACGACTTTCGTCTCTTTCCCAGAATCGCCAGCTTGGGAACATTTGGGAACAACTGGAAAAAGAGCCTCTTCTAGACTCTCGATTGCGGTCCGGTGCGTGTCTGGAATTGCATGGGTGTAGAAGTTCAGCGTGGTTTCGACGCTGGCATGTCCCAATTGCTGCTGAGCGATCTTGGCGGGTACGCCGATATCGTGCAGGACCGAAGCGTGAATGTGGCGAAGTTGATGCCACGTCACGCGCTCAAGCCCTGCCGCCTTTGCAGCCGGCCTCAGCACGCGTTCTAGAAGATTACATTCGCGGTGCGGTCCGCCCAACTGGTTCGGGAAGAGTAAGCCTTCCCCACTCCATTTAGCGGCAAACCTCTTGCGATGCTCTTCCAAGAGTACGCGTGTCTGTGGACCAATTGGGATGGTGCGAATACTGCGCTCGCTCTTGGGCAATTGAATCTGGCCGTGGAAGACAGATTCGGAAATTCGAATTGTCCTCCCAGTCAGATCCACCATCCTCCAGCGCAGCGCCAATAATTCGCCCACTCGCAACCCTGTTAGGACTGTGAGAGTAACCATAGATCGATATGGCTCTCGGAGTTGCACGAGCAGCTTCGCTAGGGCTTCGGCATTCAGAATCCTGGGCTCTTTACGACGACCCTGTAGGGGGAACTTTACGCCTCGAGCTGGATTCGAATTCAGATAGCTGTAGTCCACTGCTGCGTCCAGCACGCTTGATAGTACGATCCAAGCGTTTCGTACGGTCTGCCATGCCAAGCCTTGGCGGAATTTATCTGCGACGAATTGCTGAATGTCCAACTTTGTGATGTCGCAGAGACGCCTTTGACCGAAGCAGGGCAAGACGCGCTTGCCGAGCACCATGCGATACCCACGCTGCGTGGAGAGCTTCAGAGTTGACAAGACAAGAGTTGTCCATTCGCAGTCAACGAAATCTTGCAGATGCTTTGTTGTTTGGGGTCGTTGTTGATTCTGATTGAGCATCTGCAAATGTTGGTCGAGCTGTATCTGAGCTTCCCGGCGAGTTGGAACCTCGCTGAGAAGGCCAATTACAATCGAACGTTGTATGCGTCCTAGACTACCGTCTGGCCGAATCACATCTTCTCTCCAACGAGCGATCCAGACTTTCCTGCGTTTACCTCGTTTGAATAAACAACCGGATTGATACCTGCGGCGAGCCACTGTCCACATCCTTTCCCTTGTGGCTCGTCTTGCCTTTTCATTGCGAAGGTTAGCGCCGGTGGCCATAAGAATTCAACGCGAAACGCACTGAATTTGGCGAATTGCTTCTTAGATAGGTGCAGGAGTTCAGCCACGTCTTGGACGGTCAGGAGATGACTATCGTCCCTTTTCTCTTCCCCTGTGGCCTCGTCCGGAGGTTCACTGCGAAACCTGCCAGGTGCCACGACCCCAATCTCGAAGGAAACATCTCATAGATGCCTCAACAATTCGATTAGCTTGTCCTACAGAAGTTTCAGCGGATGTCTTCGATGAGTCGAGGAGGAGCTCGCACTCTATGGTCCAGGATGCGATCAGCAAGGGACACTGGTCTTCCAACCTGGGAATTCGCTGTGCGTCTTTCCGGGAGACGGCCGCATTCCCGACGAGACCGTTTTCACTTATTTGTGGGACGGAACACTAGATCGAAGCTACAGATTCTACACGGGAGTAAGCAAGCAAGGGCGGTCACTTGATTTGGAACTTCTTTGCCCGCTGCGCATCTGACTGCAAGTCGCGGCACTGACGTAGTGATTGAAAATTCGTGCTCTCGCTGCGCTTTGTGCGGTTTGCGCCGATATTGCGGTGTGCTTCGCGAATCGCTTGGTGATTGGCGCTATGAGCGCCACGCCGAACTGCTGGGGACGGTTTCAGCGCTGCTGCAGCACTTCAACTCAAGGAGAATAAATGCGCAATCTGTTCGTTCTTATCGCCCTGCTAGCCGTCACTGTGGCGATTCCCGCCTTTGCCCAGGGCCAGAAAGTTCCGCGGGTGGACGCGTCAGCGAAAGGAATTGCCATCAAGGGCTACGACACCGTTGCTTATTTTGAGCAATCCCAAGCCGTGAAAGGCTCTCCGAAATTTGAGTACACTTGGAACGGGGCGAAGTGGCTTTTTGCCACGGCGGCTCATCGCGACGGTTTCGCGAAAGATCCGACGCGGTACGCACCACAGTACGGCGGCTATTGCGCGTTCGGAGTGAGCCAGGGTCACGCTGTACCGGTTGATCCTGAAGCTTGGAAGATCGTCGACGGCAGGCTCTATCTGAACTACAATAGGGATATCCAGAAGGAGTGGTTCAAGGATATCCCGGGCCACATCAACGAGGCCAACGAGAATTGGCCAAAGCTCCATCAATAGAAACGCTATCGCACAACACCACCGCTTGCATCCGAGCTTGATGGTCAAAGGCCTCGTCCATTTAGATAAAGCCATTCATTGCGAGGCCTAAACCATTAAATGCTGCAAGAGGGTCCCCGCCGAAGGTCTTAGCGCTCACCACAGAGGCACGGCGCGGACAAAATGACTCCTCGGCGGCGCTTGTTTCCTAACCCACCATCGAGCATCTCATCTATTTGTGAGGGATTTCAGCTGCGGCTCCGCAAGAGCACGCCACACGGTGTTTCACCGAACGAAGCCGGCCACTTCGCTTTGAGATCTCTGCCAAGTGGAGGAATGTGCCGGATTCCAGGAAGTCGGTGTGCTTGATATGTAGCAAGCGGTCACTGAAATTGATTTGCGACCTGTGCGCGAGGCGTTTGAGAACGGAAGCGCTTCACCACACGAAAGACGAAGGGGTGCACCACTAACCGGCCCGCTCTCTTTGACGAGGTGGATCGGATTTCACTCGTGAGGTCCCGCGATTTTGACGCTTAGTTGGAGGCCGGCGAAGGCCAGACTTGGGCGATTTCCGAGGCCTACGATCGGTGCAATAAATGGAGCTCTGATTGCCGCCGGATTGGATCCCGAGGAACTCGCGGGATAGAAGTCGGCGTACACTTTGAGGCCATCGGATGTTGTGAGCGTAACCTGCTCCCGGGCATGCAGCGGCAACGCCAGCGCGATGGTCATAATCAGGAAAAGGCAGACGGGGCAATTTTTATGCCACATATCTAATCCCTTTTGCTCTTCTTGCTCTTCAGCTAACTGCCGCCACGCGGTCGGAAAATTCACATGGAGCGATTATTGTGTAGAATTCTTCGCGCTGTTGAAGTGCTGTGAGAAGCGCGAGTGTTTTGCCGTAAGCTGCTATTGCTCCCGTCAATCTGTGAAACGCCGGGGAGTCTTTAGATGTTTTGCGTCTTGTTATTTGGGCGTCCGCTGACAGTTCGAGTACTCGTTCTATGGCTTGACCTGCATGACCCGAGCTAGACTTCCTCATGGACCGGCCTCCTTCTAAAAGGCCATTCAACTTCATCGTCGCGCCGACAGTGCGATTTCGAGAGCGGCCTCAAACTCACAGAGAAAACCGATCCCTGCATTAAGTGAGATTCGCAAATCGAACAAAGGTTGCGAAGTACAGCTAGCCAAGTAGGATTGGGAGAAGCACACCCAGGCTGAGTGCAAAAAGCCAGAGTGCGGGCGCGGGGCTCTCCCGTGGACGGAGCCGGCGCAGTTCCCGCGCCGAAGTTCGGGGGTCAAGAAGCAGCGAACGTGTATAGCGGCGGTCAAACAGAAAAAACATCAGCGCAGTTGCAGCGCCATAGATCAAGTGCCCAAGAAGGGAAGGAAGCAAAGCGGAGGCGGCGTCGGTGCTCCAATCGCAAACACCGGTGAGCAACAAGGGCAGAAGCGTCATGGGCCCCAAATACCACCAGATCAAACCGAACAACCACCCCCACGAAATGGCATCTCCAGGAGTTGAGGTCTCATCCCGAAACAACAGGCCATAGGTCATGCCGATCGCCGCGCTGACTGATAAATGAATCAATACACCGCGAAACCCTACAAGGGTACTGTCGACGCCCGCGACTTTCGGCAGGACGCCAGTGGCAATCATGACCGGCATGGAAACCAAGCCGCCGATGAGTCCTCATCCCAATGAGCGCAGGAAGTGCAGGCCGGGACCTTCGATTTCCCGGTTGAGCGGGTCGGACTGGATGAACAAACGAACCCAAATCTTGTCAATGGTGGCGTACGCAACGCCGAGGATGAGTCCATACAAGATGTGTCCGACCAAAGAGCCGAAGACAGCGCTTCCTTGCTCCGCCGACCAATCCAAGGGCGTTCCCGAAGCAAGTCGCAAGAGTGTCAAGGGGCCGAAAAACCACCAGAAGACTCCGAACCCGAGCCCCCATGCAAGATCCGTAGCCGCGAACGTCTTGTTGGAAGAGCAGGCCAAAGGTTACTCCGATCAACAGAGCAATGGCAAAATGCATGAAAATGGTCATGCTCCGAGAGCTGAGTTCGCCAAAACCCGCCAGGAGAGGAAAGTAGTCACCTGAAGACACCCACCGACCGAAGATAAAGCCTCCGAGGGTGCCTGCGAAACCGCCGGCTACTATGGCGCGGCCCCAGGCAAAACTTGTGTTCAGTCTAGACGTTCGGATTGCTCCTCGAATACCGAGTCCCACCCCGACGGGCATTCCAAGACAAAGCACATAGCCAACGAGCTCGGAGAAGTGTCCCTGGGCGTCCTGGAGCATCAGGGCGGAATTTCTTACAGAAACCGCAAGATTAAAAAAACCACCAGGCACAACGAGCCACAGTAAAAACGAGGAACCTAAACCCCAGACTAGCCCGGCCCCAGGAGTTGTGGCGCGCCGAGCAAAAAACAGACCAAAGGCAAGCCCAAACGTCATACCGAGCAATCCGCCAGAGAAGAGCGAGGTCTTTAGGACAACGCTCTCGAGCAGACCTCCTGAGGCGCCGAGGGCCAAGCCGAGAAGAGGCTCTATGCGAACCGAACGGGAAAGGGCCGATTCGAACTGCGCATCCATCGCTGATTCCATTTCTGGCATAAACCCGAACCTTACCTCACATCAATCGTCTGAACGATGTCGCGCGGAAAAAAGAGCTCGATGGTCCAGTCCATGAGCACCCGAATCTTGCGCTCTAAACCGGGCAGTTTCGCAAGGTAGATTCCCCGCCACAGGAGCCAAGCGAACAAACCAGAAAAGCGCAGGGATCTGCTTCGAGCAAAAGGAACGCTCAATTCAGCGCAAGCTGTCTGGTGGCCCACCACGCAGAGTGCACCGAGCGAATCGAAATGGAATCTGCGCGCGGGCCGGCCATCCAGTTGAGCCAGGATGTTGCTCGCAAGAACCTCCGCCTCACGCAGGGCAAACTGAGCGGTCGGAGGGCACGGGTGTCCCGTCGCTGCGTCGGTTACTGCGGCGCAATCCCCGATTGCCCACAAGCCGGGACGGCCCGGCACGGCAAGGGTGCTATCAACCAGCAGCGCACCACGCTTATCCTTTTCGAGACGCAGTGATTTCAACAAGGGACTCGGCGCGGTGCCCGCGGTCCAAACAAGGGTCTCGGTGTGGATCTCGCCCTCGCTGAGGCGAACGACGCCAGGCTGCGCGTCTACGATGCGTGTGTTCAAGCGAAAGCTCACCCCACGCAATTGCATCTTCTCTTGTGCATACCGGGCTAAAGACTCGCTTAGCTCCGGCAAGACACGATCCCGGGAGTGAACAAGCATAATATTTAACTCGTGCGGATGAAGCCTGGAATAATCCGCCAAAATGCCGTGCGCGAAATCGTTCAGGGCGCCGGCGAGTTCCACGCCTGCAAAGCCACCCCCGGCAACGACAAAGGTAAGGAGGGAAGAGCGACGAGCGGGATCGGATTCCAAATCGGCACGTTCGAACATCTCGATGACGTGATTCCGGATGCGGATGGCATCGAGAAGACTCTTGAAATTGAATGCAAACTTCTCAAGGTTCGTCATGCCAAGGTAGTTTGAAATTGAGCCAAGAGCAAAAACCAAGTGGTCGTAGGGAACCTGTCGGCCGGCAGGCGCTCCATCCGCACCCGCATCGCCACGCAGAATTACCAAGCGCTTTTCCAGATCCACCTCCCCTACAACACCTCGAATGAATTCTGTGCGCCGCAGGGTGCTCCGCAAGGGCGTGCTGATGTGACTGGGCTCCAGGCTGCTTCCGGCTGCTTCCGCAAGCATCGGAGTAAATAGGAGTGCATTTGTTTCATTGACCAGGGTGAGGCTGATGGAAGAGTCCCTGCGCAATTTTTCTTCAAGACACTCCGCGGCACGCATGCCGGCAAATCCGCCGCCCAAGATAACAATACGTTTGCTCAGTGAAACTGCAGGCGCTTTGGGCGCTGGCTCCGGACCGAAGAAGTATTCGGCACTGTCTTGTAAAGCCTGACTGATGATTCCGAGGAAAGCACCGTAGACCACCCAGCCCACCAAGGCGGGGAAATGCTGGCGCATCTGTTCCGCGCTCCACTCCGGCATTTGTCCGGAGAGCAAAGGCACAGCGATTACACTGATAAGACCCCAAAGGGGAACACCGAGGGAGCCACCGGCCATGAGGTTGTCCGCATACGCTCGGCGCGTGGGCCGCAGAGCTCCGGAATAGGCCACCCCAATGGCGATGCCCAGAAGCAAGCTCCATAGCCCATAGTGCAGTGTCGCTGTCAACGCTGTGCTGGCTATTGCTCCACCTAAGAGACCAATAGACTTTCGGCGGAAGCTTCGGCTCATCGATCGCCGGTTTCAAGAAGCGATTGGATGGTTTTGTCCATCTCGTTGTAACTGAGCAATCCATCCACGCGCTTGACCTGCCGGCCGTCTTGGGAGATCAGGATCGTCGTTGGAAGGCCTATCAAACCTCCAAACTTTTCGCTGGCGTCATCATTGCCGATCAGGATCGGATAATTCATAGGCCGGGACCCGTTCCCGAGTTTGAAACGCTCGTTTTGAACAAAGGGAACAACAGCGCTCTTGCCCTCTTCGTCCATCGCAACGCCCAGAACGGTAAATCCTTGTGGTCCGTATTTCTCCTGCAAGTCCATCAGCCACGGAATTTCAATCCTGCACGGTGCGCACCACGTGGCCCAGAAATTCACTAGAACGACTTTGCCCTTGAATTGGGCGAGTGACTCGTCGTGACCGTCGAGATTCTTTAGCGTAAAATCGGGAACGCTGAGCGCGGCACTGGCCTGATTTCGTTTTTGCGCACGCGCATCGGACATTCGTGGGCTGCGGCCCGCAAAGTAGGCCAGGAAAATAGTCGTGGCTAGCACCGCAACGGTTAATCCAATTCGTTTCATTTCAAAACTGCTCCTCAAATCTATGTCGCTCGCGCTAAAGAGAAAATCGATTCAAGAACCCCAGCTTTCCCGAGAGCCAGGTCAGTTTGTTGACGAAAACCAGCCCGCCGACGAGCACAAGTAATGCTCCGCTTAGGACTTCAACGGCATGGAGAGAGCGGCGAAACCGCTGATAGAATCGCAGAAACTGGCTGATGCCGAGGGCCGTGAGCAGAAATGGCACCGCCAGTCCCACCGAATAGGCTGCGAGCAACAACATCCCACGTGCGATGGTGTCGCTTCCGGCGGCAAGAGCAAGAACGGTCGCCAAGATGGGTCCGATGCACGGCGTCCAGCCAAACGCAAAGGCGAACCCCAGCAGAAAGCCGCTCCAAATGCCCGGCTGCGTACTCTTATTGTGGAGGCGAACGTCGCGATCCAACCATCGCCCCATGATCGGCCCAACGAAACCGATCAGAGCGAACGAGAAAAAGTGAATGTCGCGGAAACCAGCGAAGAGCGGACCGCCCTGCAACGCCGAGACAAAACCAAGGCTAACGAGCAACACACCAAGGATGATGCCGACGCGCGGACTCAACTTCCCCAACCAGCCAAGGAGGTGCAGGCCAAACATTAGAATCAGTGCTCCAGCCACTGGCGCGAGGAGGGCACGATTCTCGCGAAGGAATTGTCCGACGGCGCTCGCCGACGCGCCGAACGAGATAAACACGAAGGAGAAGCCGGCGACGAAAACCAAAGACGTGGCAAACAACCCAGCACGGGGCGGTTGCCCTTGGCGTAATTGTTCCATGCCGATGCCGGAAAGCATTGAGACGTAACCAGGGACGAGGGGCAAGACGCAGGGCGAGAGGAACGACACTAGCCCTGCCAGCACTGCCCCGACGATGGAAACGTCTGTCATAACAACTCCTGATCGAGCGGCGTTCAGTAATTTCGGATGGTCCGGTGGCGGACAACCCAGAAAATCCCCGCGCCTATCTGATTCGGAGCGCGTCAAAAGGTTCCAATCACTCCTATTAGAAGATATTTCTGCATCTGGACAGCAGAAACTGGAAAGCATCACATCACGGCTACGTCTGTTAGAATTTTGAGCTGAGGTTTGAGAATTCGCATCGCGATGAAGACGCCGGAGATAGAAATGGACGACTTGTATGCAATTAATGCGGCCAAAAGTGAATTTCGGGAGTGTTTTAACCTTGCAGATACGTCTCGGATGCTGGCCATTGCTGATCCCGACCTCGTTAACTTCTCCGACGGCCAACCGAGCGAATTTGGTGGGGGCGGATTGGATGCCTTGAAGACTCGACTGGCGAATCTATTCGAACGCTTTACAGCAAAGTTGGCGGTGATTGTGATCGAGATTCGTATTCAAGGAGACGTTGCCTACGACTACGGGTGGCATGACTTAACGCTGACGCCTAAGAAGGGCGGCGAACCGATTCGTCGCAGAGATCGCTATGTGGATATCTGGCGGAGAAACAAAGAGGGGAATTGGAAGCTGTGGATGTACATGGATAACCAGGACATCGCTGATCCGTTTCGGCCGGAACAAATTGCATTGGCCGGGGCGTAGTTCAGGGAAGTTTCTGAAGCTTTTTATATAGCCGCTTGCTGAACCCTTCGGGCATCTGAAACACCCTTCCGTCTCCGACCAGTCCGACGACATTTCGAGTGCCATCGAGTACCGCAGTGCAGTGCGCACAGGTTTTGAAATGCGCTTCCATTCGCTCGCGCAACTCGGCGGAAATCTCCGACTCGAGATAATTGGAGATTTCCCGCCATACTTCGACACAACTTATTTCAATGGTCGCCATTTCGCCTTCTTTTTTCACCACGCTCTGGCTTTCCGGTAAGGTTGTCCTTTAATCCAGGAGCCGTCGATTCCCGGAGCGAGCCTGTCTCTCAACAGCAACCTCGCTCGATGAAGCCGAGTCTTCACATTGGGTTCCGAGATTCCGAGAATCGTCGATGTCTCCCTGATGCTCAAATGCTGGACGTCCCTAAGAACTAGCACCTCGCGGTAACTCGGGGTGAGTGAATTGATTGCGTCCTGCACTGCTTGCCGTATCTCATTTTGTTCGAGCAGTTCGGAAGGTATAGGGCGCCAGTCGGCGTAGTCCCTCGGCCAAAACTCTCCTTCGTCGCCTTGCTGTTGATCGTCGATCGACTCGTAGAGGTGCGGACGGGCCTTCCTCAATTTCATCCTGGCTTCGTTGTATGTGATTTGCACAAGCCAGGTGCTGAACTTTGATTCTGCACGGAAGCTAGAGAGGTTAGAGAAGGCCTTCAGAACGGCCTCCTGCGCTACCTCCTCCGCGTCAGCCGGATTTTTCACCACTGAAATCGCGGTGGCGTAAATCATGCGCTCATACGGGCGTACCAATTCGTAGAAAGCCTCCCGCTCTCCGCCGCACACGCTCTTTATGAGCTCAGCCTCGTTAGTCCGCAATTGCGATTGTGTCATGCTCATCGTCGCCAACAGATCAGGGTGCGATGTTGTTCCGCGAGGGCCAGACTACCGAAGTCACTCAATCCCGAGAAGTCTGATTCCCACGTGGTCAAAAAGTTTCAGTATGGGACTCACCGCGAGCAAGCTCGCAGTCACCGCAGACACTGCCCTGTCCAACCGGATGCAGATCTCCCTTTGTTCTCTATGACATAGGAGTCGTTTTTTCTTGTGGCTCGACCCGCGTTTCCTGATTCTTGCCTCACCAACTTCAAGGCGCCGTTGCCGAAGTCACCAACTCGAAAGACGAAGTGAGTTGGATCGTCTTGTGCAACGTCCGGTAGAGCGGGCAGCGCATCGCGTAAATGCCGTGGGTGCGCTCGACTGTTTCCCTTGCCGCCTCAGGCGCCACCAGGCGCATCGCCACGTGAATGCGGCGGATGACCAGTACGCCCTCGTCAGTCTCCACCTCTCCGGTTACGTCGGCGGTCAATTTCCCGTTGCTAGCATCGATTTGGCGCGCTTCCAGCGCACCTCCGAAGGTGCCCATCATTCAACCAGCGGTCGCCGAAATGACATAGTCGATGGTTGAGGAGTGTGACTCCTTCAACGTTGCCGGGTCAACTTTGTAGTGCTTGGCGATGGCCCCATGGACGCTGTAGATTACCGGCTGGGGCTCGCCTGGCAAATGTGCGATGCGAAGAGGTCCCTGCCGGCGCTCGATACGCGACTTCGAAACGTAAACGACATTACTCATGGAGTTCTCCTTCTAGGACCCGAGAATCGATTGTATTCCGTCGTTCGAGTAGCTACTTTGTGCTGAGCGGAGCCAACCTTGGTAAGCATGATGCCGTTCTTGTTACACGCGCCGCGGCTTCGGTTCCCATCGCTTGAGGAGCCAGAGGAAGAGGCGGGTTTTGAGTGAGACGGCGCGCCGCGGGAGTGGCTCGGAGACGGTCGCGCCTGCGTGTTTTCCAAGAGTCCAACCTGCGGCTGCCAGGTGCCGCCCGGCGAAATCCTTGGGCGCCGCTTCGAGGGAAGTCGCGAGCGTGTCATTCCAGCGGTTGAGAAACCCGAGGAAGGCGATGGCGGCTACGATCTCCAGGATCTCATCCTCGTGGAAGTGTCGCCGCAATTCGGCGAAATCCGCATCCGACACAGCGTTCGGCACTTGACCCGCGGCTTGGGCGAACCGCAGGGCGGCGCGTTCGGCATCGTTAAATTCCGTACTCGTCTCATATTGCCAGACTTCTTGGACTTTGCGCACCGGAATGGCGCGCGACGCCGCGAGGTTTGCCGAATGCGCGACACAATACTGGCAGCCCGCCGAGCGGCTCACGATATACATGATGAGCGCCTTCAAGCCAGGATCCAGTCTGCCTGGGCGAGCAACAATGACCGCGGAGAGTTCGGCAAAGGCGGCAAGAAGATCGGGATCACGCGCCATGATCAGCATGCTGTTTGGCACGAAGCCCATCACCGCCTCGGTGATCTCGAAGACTGTCTCGAGATCTTTACTCTCGTCACGCCGAACCGGAGCAATGCGCGCCATCTCTTATTTCACCTCTTCACTCCTGCCTACCGTATGCGCTAGCCAGTAGCTACTTGTGCCGAATGTTTCCAGGAGATCGGTGGAGGTCGAGAGGCTGAACCTTTAGCTCCCATTTTACCGGAACCGACGTCGGCGGATAGCAAACCCTCTGGTCACAAGCCTGATACTTCAGATCGCCGGTGATAGAAATAGTCCTCTCCTTGGAAAACAACGCGCGGATAGCATCTGAAGTTTTAGACGGCGTTACCGTCAGATCCTGGCTAATGCGAAACTTTCCCTCGAAGACCGGGACATGTTCCTGGATGGCTTCCAGGTACAGTACTTTAGAGTTCGGGTAAACGACAGGCTGGAGTTCGATTCCTGGAAGCCCCTGCAAGGTGAGCTGAATCGGCTTATAACCTTGCACTCCGGGAGAATAGACGTGTACATCTGGAGGAAGCTCAATTTCAGCAATCAGACTGACCCTGCCACCTGGTATGACACTGCGATCGGATTGTGCAAGGGTAAGCTGGAGATGAGGGGCTTTGATGTTCTGGGTCACCTCCGCGCTCAACTCAGGGAAGAGTTTTGCAATAACATTATTCGCCGTCAATCGATCCGTGTACTTCGCTGTGAAATACTTTTCGCGAATAACCCCACTTCCGTCGACGTAGAAGAATCCGGGGCAGGCCATCCCTTTGGTCATTCCTTTGGCTTCGCTGTTGAGCACGTTGAAGCTGCGAATGATTTCTGAGTTGGGGTCAGCCAATAAGGGAAACTCGATTTTGTGCCGCTTAGCGAAGTCCTGCAGGATGGCCGGACTATCATAGCTAATCGCCGCCAGCTTCAGTCCTTGCGCCTCAAATCTTTGTTTTGCATTTTGCAGCTGCACGAGCTGCGCTTTGCAGAAGGGTCACCAATCGGCGGAGCGGAAGAAAAGGAGAACCGTACCCTTCGAACCTTTCAATGTCTCGTTGGATTGTTCCCGGCCGAACTGATCGGACAGAACAAATGCCGGAGCCTGCTGGCCGATCTCTAGGCCAACAGTGGGAGTAACCGCGTGATTGGTGGGTAGGTTTTCTTGGCCACTAGGAAAACCAAAGACTCCAACAAAGAACAGGATGGCGACCGCAATTCTCATTTTGGCTCCAGATTCGATTCCCTTGCTTACCGGTGCGCGCTGGCAAACCGACGTCAAGCACAACAGATGTAGCGAAGCTAATTTGAAAGGCGCGCCAATCCCGCTCCCCACACCCTTCCCGCATCCGCCTCCTGAACGAACACCGCGACCCTGAGATTCCGTGGATTCTTGGCGTTGAGATCAAGTTTCATGTCTCGGGAAAACCCTGCGGACCTATCTACTGAACCGATTCGAATGAGATTTCGCAGAACCCCAACGTGCCTCAGCGTTCTTCCAGCGTTCTCTCCGCGGCTCACGTGGGACTCATCGCTGTTGTCTGCTATCGCGAGGAAAATGCCCGCTGATTCTGCGGTGATGGAGGAAGGTAACGGGCCGGCTTCGATATGAAGGATTGTCGTTTTTTCATCGCTGGAACTAGAAGAGATACTGACTGGAACTTTCTTTGCCTTCGTCGCGCTCTCAATTGCCTGGGTCGCTCGTCGTTCATCGCTGCCCACGAACTCAAAGTGGCCGTCAACGACCATCTGCGGCGTATAGATGCTCCGGAGGCCAAACTGCTCTGCGTAGGCACTTTGCCTTTCGCTGTATTCGTGCGAAGAGTAGGGATCCTTCCATCCGATATCGTTCCAGTAGTCCACGTGTTCACTCAAAACGATCAGATCCGCGCCGCTTACCGGCTGAGATCGGTCGAGTCTTTCTAACAGGGCATCGGCAGGAGGGCAGCTCGAGCATCCCTCGGATGTAAACAGTTCGACTAGCACGGGGCTGCGTGGAGTGTCAGCGCGGCTCGGCCCCGCCGGTATGCTCGCAGCATGAATGTATCGAAACGAGAGTATCGTCGTTAGAACAGAAATTGCGACCAGCCCAGTGCTTGATAGTCTGAAACGCATCAGTCTCCCCTAAGCATTTACTGTTTTGGTGAACGTGAAGGTCTCTTCTTCGGCTACCAAGAAAGTCGGCGGCCCACCGGAAGAAATCTTCACGGCGTGAGCGAGCGCCTCTTTGCCGCTTTCAGACGCCGCGCATGCTTCCAGAGCTTGCATCGACGGAAAATAGACTTCGGCAATGCGGTAGAAAGGAGGAGTACCTTGCGGGGAGCCGAGTATCTTGGCTGCGACAATCCTGGTCTTGCCGCCCAGTTTCGCGACGGCTAGCGGTACATGCTCATGCTGGTAGATTTTCTCGAAAACATCAACATCTTTGGGACGCGGGTACATGACTACAAGCTTCACGTCTGCCATTCCGTGCTCCTAGCGAGGCGAGATTTGTAATAACGGCCCACTGTGTTGCGGCGCCGGACCACCCATGCGGCAGATCGTAGGGCGGTTCAGTCGTTGGCGCCGAAGAGTGGCAATCCAATCAGATTTCCAAGCAATCTAAAAGTTTCACATTGGTTCAAAATTCCCGAGGCCCCTCCATTTCAGATCCAGCATGGTATCCCACGCAACTCCTGACCGTGCTCGTGCCGACCGGCAAGCTCTTTTCTGCCGAAGTCTAGAAACTTTGCAGCGACAAGCCCATCTCACTGTCTGTACACGTTTTGAGGATGATTGTTGAAACGGATGCTAAACGCCACTCTTGCGGAATCAAAGCTCGAGCGCCGCACGGATCAGCAACGAAAACCCGAACGTTAAGAGGAGAATTATGAAGAAAAAGTATGCAAGCATTCTAGCCGCAATCATTTGCTTTCTTGCGCTGGGTGTGGCTGCCAAAGCACAGATTCGAGGTGAGATTGTTGTAACGCTGCCCTTCGAATTTGTAGTCAGTGGTAAGACACTCCCCGCAGGCACATACACGGTGAGTCGCTTTTCGGATGACAAATCCTCCGGACTGATTCTCAGCAGCTATGAAAATCGTACTAGCGTGTTTGTGCACCCTGTCGAGTTCGAAAGCGCGTCTGAGAACAAGCCCCAGGTGAGTTTCGAGCGAGTTGGGGAACAGCACTTCCTCAGCAAGATTCAGACAACGAACGACGTTTATAACATCCCTGTGTCCCGTTCGGTCATCGTGGAGGCCGCAGCGGGATCGCGCGACAACGGGTCTGCTTCAGGAAGTTCCGGAAGCAACTAGACCATCACTCTTTGGGTTCGCAGGAGGGAGCTCGGGCCTCAGGGCATGACTCAAATCATGCCTGAGCTCTCTCATCAACTCACTTTGCTCCGCCTCGCTCGCGACAAGTGACCAGCTGAACCAATATCACTCAAAACCATCTTTAGGGTTAACCGAAACTTTTCGCATTTCCGATACTCACGCGCAAGACGCGAGCTTTACTGAAGTCATTTTGGATTGGAGAACAATGCTCATGAGAACTTTCCCTGTAATGACCAGACGTATTCCCTGGTTCGGGCTGTTTTTCTTAGCAGTCGCGGCGGTTACAGTGCCTGCCAGAGCCCAAAATCAGGAGCGAGGCCAGAATCAAGAGCTTACCTTTTCACTCGGCGGAATTCCCGGCCAGACGCGGAGTTTCCAAGGCTCTGCCGGTTCCGCACAAATCTCTGCGGACCGCAGCTTTGGAATTAACTACGGCCATCGTTTCCTGGGGGCAAAGATCGCCGCTCTGTATGGCGAAATTGAATTTGTAACCATTCCTAATCGAGCCCTGACCGCAGCAACTGCCACCGTGCCGCAGAATTACGCGTCGCTCTACCTCACTCCAGGATTGCGGCTGAAATTCCTTCCCGGTTCGCGGCTCTCTCCGTGGGCTGCCATTGGTGGTGGCTATGGTCTTTATCAGCAGTCCGCGCAGCTCTCGAGTGGCCAAAACACGACGAATAAGTTTTTGAACCGCGGCGTCTTCGATTATGGCGGTGGGTTGGATTACAAGCTATTTCGTCTCATTGGTTTGCGGGGAGAGGTGCGTGATTTCTTCTCTGGCAATCCAAATCTGAACGTCGCGCTGAGTTCCAGTAGCCAGCACAACGTCGTGGCGAGCGGCGGCATCATTCTGCGTTTCTGAAGTCCTTTACTGCGTCGATTCCGGATGGGGCGCCCTGCTCCATCCTGGTCCTTATCATTTTCCCAAGGCGGCCGATGCCAGAATCTGGCTGGCAGGCTGAAACTCTTCGAAATGTCGGGAATCGGATTGTCAGGCCGATTCGCGTTAACGGGCCAGACCAAATGGGGACGACCATCAGAGACTGGTCCTACGTTTCTGCAAGAAGAGGAAGGCGACTGGAGAATTGTAGTTCTGGCTTCTCCCGTTCCCGAGACATTGATCAACGTGAGAGGGCAGCCCCCCGCGTTGAGACAACGCTCCATCAACCTCAGAACGCTCCTAGCGCCCAGGGAGTCAACCGACGGTCAGTTGCCGACGGCGATGTGGCTTCCGGCAACGGCGGGTTGCGAAAGCTGACTCCAGAAGAAGCTTTGGAGAAAGGCCTAACCTCCGCTGGCTACGAGAGCTCGGCCTTAGCCGCGGAAGCGGCTTTGATCGACCGGATCTTATCTGGGCACAAAGAGCTGTTCATGGATCTCATCCGCTCCCATCAAAGGACGATATACGCGACGGTGTTCACTTTGCTTGCGAATAAGGAGGACGCCGAGGACGTCGCGCAAGATGCGTTGGTGAAGGCGCTAGCCCGTTTGAGTCAGTTTCGCAAAGAGTCGACATTCGGTACCTGGCTGATCCAGATAGCGATCAATGAGGCGCGAATGAGAAATCGAAAACTGTGGCGTATACCAATGCTGTCCCTGACCGCCGACAAGGATGATGCGAAACCGTACGTCCCGAAGGACTTCGAAGACTGGCGTGAGATTCCCTCGACAGCCTTGGAGCGCGTGGAAGTACGCGATGCCTTGGTAAAGGCGCTGGGCTCGCTGGCGCGGCACTACCGGGAGGCATTCGTGCTGCGCGATATACAAGAGCTGAGCATTTCGGAAGCATCCGCCATTTTGGGAATATCGCCGGGAGCCGTGAAAAGTAGGCTTCGGCGCGCTCGTTTGATGCTGAGGGACATACTGGCCCCAGGGCTGGGACAGGATGGACGCTTGGGATGGGCTTCGAATGAAGCGAGGAAACCATGGGAATAAGCTGCGAAGAAGTCTGGCGAGATATTTCAGATTATATCGACGAGGACCTCGATCCCGTTCAGCGCGCGTCGCTCGATCAGCATTTTGCTGAGTGCCGTCATTGCACCGCGCTGCTTGACGGTACGCGCAATGTAATTGGTCTTTATCGCGACGAACGTTTGCTCGCACCGCCAGATGGTTTTCATGAGCGTTTATATCAGAGGCTTGAAGAAACGACGAAAACTTCGCGCCGCTCCTTTTTGGCTTGGACGCTAACCGCTGCTGCGGCCGTACCACTGGGACTGGCGTTGTTCTCTGCCAGGAAGTTAATAATACCGGCGCACGACCCACGAAGCCCCACGAGTGGTCTCCATGCACGCCAAGTGCCGGAGACGGTCGCAATATCTCAGGATCAAGATGACAAGGTATTTCACGTAGCAGGCTGTTCGCATCTGCACGGTAAGCCAAAGTTCCTCGCTGTGGAGGAAGCGCTTCGTGAGGGCTATGCCCCTTGCGTCTACTGCATCGGGAAGGCGCGACCGAAGAAGGACAGCTAATTCTTCCCAGCCGACTTTGAGCCAACCGAAAGCTCGTGTGGCGGATGGATATTACGCCGTCGCGGATTTCGTTTCATGCCTTGTCCTCGACCATCACGGCAGTCCATCTCGAGGATCATGTCCGAGAATAGAAAAGAACTTTTTGGACATGGAAACTTTTTGGCCGGTCGGCGGTCTCATTCATTGGACTGCAGAGATAGTTTGGGAAGGTTCCCCCCTCCTGTGTGCCTTGATGGCTGCTGGCGCGGCCAGTTGATCGCCGCGCCGGGAGCCGCGAGGCTTAAGCCTGCAGATTGATTTTGGTGTGTTTGGTTTCTCACCGGACCACGGGACGCAGATGCGTTCCCTCGCAGCTTTTTCTAGCGAACTAATTTCATCTCGGAAGCGTTCTGATTACTCGTAACTCTCCGAGTGTCCGCGGGAAGTCTTACGCAGAGAGCGGGTGTTTTTGCGCGGAAGACGTTGCGCACGTAGCTCTCCGTGTGTTTCTGCTTCTGGTTCTTCGCTTCCATTCTCCTGAACTCAAGAAAGTTAGAAAAACTCCAGTGCGCTCTGAAACTTTTGTGCGTAACGAGGGTCAGATTGGCTGGGTGGATGTCAGTCTGGGAAAAGAAATGCCCTTAGCGCAACTTTTCCCAAAGGGGATCAAAATGACCAGAGTTCTCTTGATATTGCGTCGTGGGATTTCTGTTCTAGCGGTGGGGTTAGTGATTGCCAGCTTTGGTACAGCGACTTTTGCCGATGATTTATATGGCCGCATAGCTGACGTCCAAGTTACGGCAACAAATGTGGATACGGGAGTCGCAAAAACGGTTACCTCGGGGGCCGATGGCAGTTTTGAGTTTCTTCAGCTTGCGGCGCCCGGTAATTATTCGGTCCAAGTTGAGCGGAAGGGTTTCAAAACCTATCGTGTCGGCGCAATTCACCTGAAATTGAACCAAATCTACGTCTTAAACGTTGCGCTGGATCTCGGTGCCGTTACGGAGAACGTCCTCGTTAGGGCAGATCAGGCAGAGGTTGAAACGACGAGCATCCAGTTGGGTCGAGACATTGGCGCGGACACTGTCGTGGATCTTCCGTTGAACGGGCGCAATTGGGTCCAGCTTCAGCAAACATTGCCGGGTGTCGTGGCGGCCTCCGACCGGTTCGGAACTAACTATGCAACCAACGGCGGACGCAGCCAAGCTAACAGCTATCTGGTCAACGGAACGGATGCCAATGATTTGCCCCTGAACTCGCTGCAGATTATTCCCAATCCCGATGCCATTGCCGAAGTGAATCTGATCACGAACACGATCAACCCGGAATACGGCAGGAACGGCGGAGCCATCCTCAATGCAACCACGAAGTCCGGCACAAATCAGTTCCATGGCGATGTGTTCGAGTTCTTTCGAGACACAGGATTAAATACCAGGAACTTTTTCAGTAGGAATACGACCGTTTTCCACCGCAACCAGTTTGGAGGCACCATCGGCGGTCCTTTCGTCAAAGACAAGCTCTTCGGCTTTTTCTCGTATCAAGGAACAAGAGCTAGGCAGCCACAGCCAGGCGCTGGCGGGACGACCACGGTCTTCACATCGGCGGAGCGTTCGGGCAACTTTTCCAACGGTTCGGGAACTTCTCCATTCACCGGGAGCTCCGCGGTGCCTCTTGTTGGAGAAAACGGCCAGACCTTCGCTGCGAGGACTCCTTACTCACAGATTTTTCCGACAGGCAACATTCCGTCCGTCGATCTCAACCCCATCTCTGTCAATTTGACGAATCGGTTTGTTCCGCCGCCGACGACAGGGACTACCTTCGAATTTAATCCCATCAGGCCAGAAACCACTGATCAGTATCTGGGCCGAGTCGATTACAACCTGTCAAAAAGGGATACCATTTGGGGATATTTCTTCGTTCAGCCAAATTCAAACACGGACACTCTGCCTTTTACTGGTTCGACTTTGCCAGGATTCACTGAACAGAGTAGAAGTCGCTCCCAGCAGTATACGGTGGCGTACTTGCACACTTTCGGTGGCAACACCATCAACGAAGCTCGCTTTGGATATCAGCGGTTTAATTTCCTCGCTGTCCAGCCGGTGACTCCGACGCTGCCTTCTTCCGCGGGCTTCAATATCTCTCCACAGGACCCGGCGGGCGCGGGGCTGCCCTTCATCGGCGTCACCGGGCTATTCAATCTTGGCTTTAGCACGAACGGCCCTCAGCCAAGGATCGACCAAACCTATCAATTCACTGATAATTATTCAAAAATAATAGGCCGGCACGCCCTTAAGTTCGGTTTTGAAATGCGCCGTTCGCAAGTGGAAAATCCGTTCTTCTTCAACAACAACGGAGCATTTACATTCGCTGGAGCGGGTACGTTTTCAACAGGAAGCCCTGGCGCTGACTTCCTGCTGGGGGTTCCAGACAGCTTTGCCCAAAGCAGCGGCGGATTCATCGACGCCCGGACACAAACGTACTATTCCTACGCACAAGACCAATTCAAGTTTCGTCCAAATCTCACAATCACCTACGGCATCGGATGGCAGATCGATACGCCACTCAGCGATGTCTTCAACCGCGGGCTGTCGCTCAATTGCTTTCGGCCTGGCCAGCAATCCACGGTCTTCCCGAGTGCTCCCACAGGCCTGATCTTTCCCGGAGATCGGGGTTGCAATGAGGCCGGAGGTGTCACGACAAAGTTCAAGGACTTCGGCCCGCGCTTCGGTTTCGCCTGGAGCCCTTTTGGGTCCAGCAAGACGAGCGTCCGCGCAGGCTATGGGATCTACTACAACCGGACGGAAGAAGAACTCGCGCTTCAGAACCTCGTAGCGCCTCCCGTCTCCCTGAGCACCGGTGGGATCGCGAATGTCGGCGGTTCTCCC
>WNFS01001028.1_pt1 | contig 20529 bp, 13 predicted proteins | sample 5400141 | NCBI WGS metagenome assembly WNFS01 (sample SAMN13153358, study PRJNA577476) | soil metagenome | isolation source: 60 cm saprolite under Madrone tree | place: USA:California | collected 2016-06-14
CCCGTTCCGCCTTACGAAGTTGCTGGCTATCGAAGCGGCCACCACAAGCGACTGGCAGCTCTGCCGGGCATCACGGGTATTTGGCAGGTGAAGGGGCGCTGCCGGGTCACATTCGAAGAAATGATTCGCATGGATATTGAATACGTTCGCGACGCGTCCCTGTTGCTCGATCTCAAAATCCTGTTTCTTACGATCCCAGCAGTCATATCAAGAAGAGGTGCCGAATGAACACCACAATCCTTTCACTTGGAATGAAGGAAGATCCCCCGAGCGCGAAACCTCTGGGTATCGCGGTCGTAGGCTGTGGCTACTGGGGTATGAACTACGTTCGAATCTTTAACGAGATGACGGATGCGCGCGTGGTTGCGGTTTGCGATCAAAGTTCCGACCGCTTGAAGGAAGTGGCGCGGCGTTTCCCAGGCCTGTATTTAACCACGCAGATCAATGACGTCATATCGCAGCCGGGCGTGGACGCCGTCGTGGTTTGCACGGAAGCGACGACCCATTACGACGTCACACGCGACCTATTGCTGGGTGGGAAACACGTCCTCGTGGAAAAGCCGCTGACCACAACCTCGGCCGATGCCGAGAAGCTCATTGCCCTGGCAGAGTCCAACTCGGCGATTCTGATGGTGGGCCACACGTTTCTTTTCAATGCGGGCGTGCAGAAAGTCAAGGAGTACATCCAGAAGGGCGATGGGCGCGTCTATTACTTATACGCCCGCAGAACCAACCTGGGTCCCATACGCCGCGATGTGAATGCCGTCTGGGACCTGGCTCCGCACGACATCGCCATTTTCAATTACTTTCTCGACAGCTCGCCGGAGTGGGTCAGCGCGGTAAGCGGCAAAGTATTGCGGAACTGCCGTGACGACGTGGGATTCATTTCACTCGGTTATCCGGGAAATATTCTCGCTCACGTTCACGTCAGCTGGGCTGATCCTGACAAAGCGCGGGAGGTCGTGGTCGTCAAGAGCGACATGCGCATCGTCTTCAATGACCTCAACGCGCTCGAGCAAGTGAGAGTGTTCGAGAAGGGTGTAAGTCTTGTGGAGCAAGAGCCGCTCAACTATGGCGAATTTCGTTTCCAGATTCGCGATGGCGACATCATCAGCCCTCGGATCGAAGCGGTCGAGCCACTCAAGCACCAATGCCGCCATTTCCTGGAAAGCGTCCGGACGGGGAAGCGCCCCGTTAGCAGCGGAGTCGAGGGACGGGATGTTGTACGGGTTCTCGAAGCCGTGAATCGATCCATTGAATGCAAAGGACTACAAGTGGAGGTAGAAAGCAAAGGTGATCATGTCTACGCAAATGTCGATGCAAGCAAAGCAGCAAGTACCCTTCGTTGATCTCGGCGCTCAGTACCGCACGATCGCTGCCGAAATCAATGAGGCGACGTCCAGAGTGATCCAGGAAGCGGACTTCATCCTGGGGCGGGAAGTGCGCCTTTTCGAGGAGGAATTTGCGGCTTTCTGCGAAGTTCAATACGCGGTCGGCGTGGATTCCGGTACTTCGGCATTGGAACTGGCTCTCCGAGCGTATGACATCGGACCTGGCGACGAGGTCATTACCGCCGCTAACAGTTTCATCGCCTCGGCTTTGGCCATTTCCCACGCCGGTGCAACACCGGTCCTGGTGGATGTGGATCCATTTACTAATACGATTGACGTAATTGGGATAGAGAGGGCGATCACTTCGCGCACGAAGGCCATTCTTCCCGTGCACCTTTACGGGCACCCCGCCCACATGGATCCCATTCGGCAACTCGCCGAGCAACGCGGCTTGATCGTGATCGAAGACGCATGCCAAGCTCACGGCACCCGTTACAAAGGAAGGCGGGCGGGCTCTTTGGGTCATGCGGCGGCCTTTAGCTTTTATCCGGGGAAAAACCTGGGGGCATACGGCGACGGCGGCATGGTTGTCACCAACGACCGCGAGATCGCAAAACGCCTAGAGATGTTGCGCAATTACGGACAGCAGGAAAAATATCACCACCAGTTTCGGGGTTTCAACCGCCGGCTCGACACGCTGCACGCGGCTGTGCTGCGAGTTAAGTTGAAGTACCTGGAAAAGTGGAACGCGGCCCGCCGCTGGAACGCCAATCTCTATCATAAGTTCCTGGAGGGAAGCGGAGTCATGACTCCGGTCGAGGCCGGGGGTGCCGAATCGGCGTGGCACGTCTACGTGATTCGCACGGCGCAACGCGACGTGTTAAGAGATCACCTCGTTAGCCGCGGCATAAGTGCAAGCATTCATTACCCGATTCCGATTCATTTGCAGCCGGCCTATCGAGATCTGGGCTACCAGCGAGGAGACTTCCCGGTCACCGAAGCGCATGCGCAGCAGATTCTGTCGCTGCCGATGTACGCGGAGTTAACGACTGAATTGGTTGAGTATGTCGCGAAAAGCATTGTGACTTTCCTGTCCGCAAACCGGAATAGTCAAGGATTGTACGAGCAGCTTGTCAGGCACGCTACCCCGTCCCAATGAATTCAGCGCGAATTCAATCACCCGGACCAACCAGCCGGCTGTCTTTGGCCGCTGGAAACGATTTGGCCGCGAGAGTGGGCGGTTCGGCCTCGCTGCAAGGTGAGGCCGGGCGGCTAGGTATCTACCCACGCCTCCGCACGCTGAGTGAAAACTCTCTCGTGGTTGCGGTCCTCAGCCCTTTCATCGCATTGACAGCCGGCTATGTGCCGAGAATTCTCCTGGCGATCATCATTCTTGACATACCCTTTCAATTCGGTACTCACCTTTTTTATCGGGAAGTGGAGGCCGCGCGTGGTGCTCTCGGGGGATTGAGCATCTCGGCCACAACCATAGCTCTGGCTGGGTTGTATGTATCGTGGTTCATCCGGTCACAGGCCAACAGAAACGCGGATGTGCGTCCCTCGTTTCACATCAATCTGCCACTTCTGCTGTATCTCGCCATCACCGTCATTTCCGTGGCCGTCGCTCAGGATGTCAGCCTCTCCCTCTTCGAGGTGGCTCTCCTTCTCGAAGCGTGCCTGGTCTATTTTTACGTGGCCAACAATGTTCGGACGCGGCGAGACGTCGTGTATGTAGTTTCGCTCCTGCTGATCGCCTGCCTTCTGGTAAGCCTGGCTAATATCATCCTGCAGTTTACAGGCATGCCTTCCACCCTCTGGGGTGCGCCTGCTCAGATTCAGATCGAGGCCGATCCCAGGCAGAGGTTCATGCGGATTGGCGGCACCATAGGATCACCCAATTTCGCGGCCTCCTATTTCAGCATCTCGCTTGCATCCGCGGCCAGCATCTTGTTCGCGAATCTTGGGCATGCGCTGAAGTGGCTTGCTATCGCTGTCCTTGGATTAGGAGGAGTAGCCCTCATTTTCACATTCTCGCGAGGCGGGTGGATCGCCACTACGCTGGCTGTCGCCTTGATCTGCTTGCTCGGCTGTCGCCGGCGCGGATTCTCTTTAAAAACACCGATTGCCCTCATCGTGATTCTCGGGATGCTCTGCTTGCCTTTTCAGAATGTTATCTCTGCTCGGCTCCTTGATGATGACAAGGGGTCAGCACAGTCTCGTATTCCCCTGATGAAGCTTGCCCTTCGAATCTTCGAAGATAATCCCGTGCTTGGCGTGGGGGCCAACAATTTCACCGTCGTTATGGACCGCTACCTGACCTCTGATTTTCGGGAAGGCTGGCTCTTTGCCGTTCATAACAAATATTTGCTGGTCTTGGCTGAGACGGGCATCGTGGGACTCTTGGCCTTCCTTGCATTCTTGCTGGATGCTTTGCGCAAGGGGTGGCAATGCTGGGTTCAACGGGATTCACTCCTCTCGCCACTTGCGCTTGGCTTCGCGGCGGGCATAGCCGGTCATATGGTGCACATGAGCGTGGACGTTTTCCGCGGCCGTCCGACACAACAATTGCTCTGGCTGGTTGCTGGCCTGCTGACCGCCATGCTTAGGATATGCAAACTGCGCCCGACTGCGGATCCCTTTTCTTACATCACATGACAGTCTTGTTTCTCTTCCGCGAATAGGGGAATTCGCGGCAACCAGCCGAGAAACAGACGTCGCCATTCCGCGGCCACCGGCCAATTACAGAAGTCTGGAAGTAATCCTGCTTCTTTTATTACCGATGGCACCGCTTCGCGCTCACCAGCCTATCCAGGCGCGGCCCTTTAGAGGCCGAAAAGCAAACCATTGCGGGTAGAGGGAGTACATCTCTTAAGGAGGTTCAAAGGACGCTCCCATGAAAGTACTCGTCATGACGGCCATGTATCCGACTCCGGCAAATCCCGCGTTCGGTTCGTTTGTCAAAACACAAGCCGAATCGCTCAAGCGCGCAGGTGTCGAAATCGAAGTGCTTGTTTTGGGTGGCCGCTTTCGAAAGTTGATTTACCCCAAGGGCATTTTTCAATTGCGAAGGCGTCTTGCCGGAAGTTCCATTGATCTTGTCCACGCCCATTACAGTTACGTCGGCATGATAGCGCGCACACAGTGGAAAGTGCCCGTCGTTGTAACGTTTCACGGGGATGACCTGTTGGGTACGGTCATGGAGGGCGGCAAGAAAACACGGTCGAGCGCGCTGATCGTCGCCGCGGGGAAGAGGCTGGCCAGGCACGTAGATGCCGCGATCGTTCAGAGTTCGGAGATGGCCAGCAAACTTGAACAATCGAATGTTTTCGTTATCCCTCATGAAATTGATTTTGAAGTCTTCAGGCCGACGGAGAGAGCGCAAGCCAGGGCCGCGCTGGGGCTGGTGGCGGACAAGAAGTACTTGCTCTTTGCGGCAAACCCAGAAGTTCCCGTGAAACGCTTTCCGCTTGCCAAGGCTACCGCCGACTATCTTCGAAAGCGCGACCCTTCCATTGAACTGTTGGTAGTTTCCAAAGAGACGCAGGAACGCCTCGCGCTGTACATGAGCGCTTGTGATGCGCTGGTTTTCCCGTCCTATCAAGAGGGCTCACCCAACGTCATCAAGCAAGCCATGGCTTGCAACCTTCCCATTGTCGCCACGGATGTCGGCGATGTTCGCCAAGTCGTTGGGAAGACGACGGGATGTTACGTCACGAAACCGAGCGTGACGGAACTTGCTCGACGGATAAATGAGATTTTGGCGCATCGCAAAAGAACCGATGGGCGGGAGCACATTCGTCATTTGGACTCCGCGGCGGTATCTAAAAAAGTCATTCAGGTCTACGAGCGAGTGCTCGGAAAGCCCGAGGCTCGTTTCGTGGACCGGACCCAGAACAACCTGCTCATCGCGGGAAAATAAACCCAAGAAGAAAGCCCAGGACCAAACTATGTGTGGCATCTGCGGTTTCTACGAATACAAAACGCATGATCGTGCGGATCGACAGGTTCTCGACGACATGCTCGAGGTGATCCGCCACCGTGGTCCCGATGATTCCGGCATGTATTTCGACAAAGATGTGGCGCTCGGAATGCGCCGCCTTAGCATCATCGACCTGAGCGGGGGCAAGCAGCCGATCTGCAATGAAGACGGGAGCATCGTCACTGTTTTCAACGGCGAGATCTACAACTTCCAGGAACTTAGGGAGCAGCTCCGGAGCCGCGGTCATACACTCGCAACGGCGAGCGACACGGAAGTAATCGTCCACCTATACGAGGATTTCGGCGAGGATTGCGTTCAGCACCTGCGCGGGATGTTTGGCTTTGCCTTATGGGACACGCGCCGCCGGCGGCTCTTCGTGGCTCGCGATCGGCTCGGAATTAAGCCTCTGTATTTCGCGCAATCGGGCGGGCGGCTCATCTTCGGGTCGGAGATCAAAGCGATTCTTCAACATCCCGCGGCGCAGGTTCATTTGAACGCCGAGGGTCTGAGCGAGTTCCTTTCGCTGAAGTATGTGCCAGCGCCGCACACCATGTTTGAAGGTATTTATGCACTGCCACCGGGTTCCAGCCTGACTTGCGATGCGAATGGCGTAAAGGTCCGGCGCTACTGGGACTTGTCGTTTGCCGGCCATCATAGTGGCCAGCGTAGCGAAGAGAGCTATGCTGAGCAACTCGATGCACTACTGAGAGAGTGCGTCAAGCTGCATCTCATCAGCGATGTCCCGTTCGGCGCGTTTTTGAGCGGCGGGCTCGATTCGAGCACGGTAGTCGCGCTTATGAGCCAGTTCCTGAACGAGCCTGTGAAGACCTATTCGGTAGGATTCGAGGGCGATGCCGAAGCGTTCAGCGAGCTGCCTTACGCGCGCATGGTTGCGAAGAAATACGAGACCGATCATCACGAAGTTCTTATCCGGCCCGATCACCTGATCAACCTTTCCGAGAAAGTAGTCTGGCATCTGGATCAACCCATTGCCGATGAAGCTTGTTTGGCCAACTACATGGTCGCGGAGCTGGCTTCGCGTCAAGTGAAGATGGTCCTCACGGGGGAAGGCGGGGACGAATTGTTTGCCGGCTACGCGCGCTACGCGGGTGAAAGGCTGTCACCCCTGTTCCAGCATGTTCCGCGGGCCGCCAAGTCATTGGCGCTTGCCGCGAGCGGGCGCGTCCCGGGGCTGCGCCGTCAGAAGCTCGCTTTGTACGCACTCTGTCAGCCCGATGAAGTCAACCGTCTCGTCAACTGGTTTCCACTTTTCAACTCGGAAGCCAAACAAGCTTTGCTTTCGGAGGATTTCAAACAGAACCTGAACGGCGGCGATGCCAGCGCCGTTTTCGCCGAACATCTGGCTCGCACGGATGCCACGGACCCGCTGAACCGCATGCTCTACTTGGATACGAAGCTCTGGCTGCCCGACGATCTGCTCGCGCGGGGGGACAAGACGAGCATGGCCGCGTCGCTCGAGGCTCGCGTTCCGCTTCTGGATCACAAGCTGGTGGAGTTTGCAGCCTCACTCCCGCAGCATCTGAAAGTAAACGGCCTGACGCGCAAGTACTTGTTAAGGAAAGTGGGGCAAGCCTTGCTTCCGCCGGAAATCATCCGCCGGAAGAAGAAGGGATTTCCCATGCCCATTTCTCTGTGGTTTCGGAAAGAGGCCCGGTCATTTCTCCGTGACATTCTCTCTCCTTCCACATTGCAACGCCGCGGGCTCTTCAACCCCGCCTTTGTCGAAAAATTGCTCAGCGAGCACGAGAATGGTTTCGCCGATCATGGCTCATTGCTGGGGGGTCTGCTCAGCATCGAACTTTGGCAGCGCGTTTTCATGGATTCACAAAAACGCCCGGAGCGCCTGGCGAGCTCAGTCGCAGCGCAAGCCTGATGAATTGAGGCAGAGATCGGGAAAGGAACATTCGCGAAATGCCCGTCAATAACCGAATCCTGATGCTCCTGGAGAATCAAACTTACCCGCGGGACTTTCGTGTTCGCCGAGAGGCCACTGCGCTGACCGCTGCCGGCTACCGGGTGTCGGTCATCTGTCCGGCGGGCCCGGGCCAACCTCTACGGGAAACATTGAACGGTGTGCGCCTTTATCGCTACTGGCAGCCGCCGGCAGGCGATGGTTTCCTCGGGTATCTTTGGGAGTACGGGTACGCCATGAGCGCCACCTTCCTGCTCTCCTTGCTGGCTTTCTTCCGCGAGGGATTTGATGTTGTCCATGCGCACAATCCACCGGACACTTTTGTATTTATCGCCGCCTTTTACAAATTGCTTGGCAAGCGATTTGTCTTTGACCATCACGACTTGTCCCCGGAAATGTATCAGGCGCGCTTCCCGGGCGGTGGAAGTCTGTTCGTCCACGACACGCTCGTCTGGCTGGAAAAACTCACGTGCGGTCTCGCCGATCGCGTCATCGCTACAAATGAGTCGTACAAGAAAATAGAGATGGAGCGAGATCATGTGCCGGAAACACGCATTACCGTCGTGCGCAACGGCATTGAACTGCACAATCTCCGCCCCGTCGAACCTGACCCCACTTTGCACCCAAAGGGAAAAACGATTATTGGTTACATCGGCGTGATGGGGTTTCAGGATGGCGTGGACTACCTCTTGCGTGCACTGGGTCACCTAGTCCGGGACTTAGCGAGAACTGATTTTTTTTGCATCCTCGTGGGCGGCGGAGACGCTTTCCCCAACCTGAAATCACTGACTGAGCAGCTGGACATCTCCGAATACGTGTTGTTCACCGGAATGGTGAATCATTCGGAAGTGGCACGCTATCTCGGCGCGGCCGACCTCTGTGTTGCTCCCGAACCGGCAGCTCCCTACAACGATCGCTCGACGGCGGTCAAGCTGATGGAGTACATGGCCCTGGCGAAACCGATTGTCGCGTTCGATCTGACGGAGCATCGCTTCACCGCCCAAGGAGCGGCGGCTTACGTGAAACCGAACGACGAGCTCGAATTCGCTCGAGCGATCGCGGAGCTTATGGACGATCCAGGGCGCCGGGAAACGATGGGCTTGCTGGGGCGCCGACGGGTGGAGACCGAATTGGCTTGGCAATATTCGATTCCGAAGCTCCTGGAAGTCTATCGGGCCGTCCTGCCTCGGCCGGCGGGTTCACGGCAGGCTTTACCACACGGAGGAGAGATAGAAAATCAGGCTCGACGCCAGCCCCTTGGACGAACTGCGAGCTGCGAATCAGGCGATCTGAGATGAATCACGTTCGAGAAGATCAGTTGCCGGGGTTTTGCTCGGGGGCGCTCCGCGTTAAGAGCATCCCATGGAATGGGGGTAAACGTACTTGAACATCGTGTGTGTGGATCCTCGTAACGATCTATTGTGGCGCAGGCTCGTGGAGCAAGCTCCAAGCGGCGTTTTTCACTCGCCGAGCTGGATTCGAGTGTTGACGGACACCTATGGCTGGGAGGCCAGCGCTTACGTGATTCTCGATGACCGCGGAGAGCCCTGTGCCGGAATTCCTTTCTGCCGGATCACCGATATTCTGGGAGAGCGTATCGTGGCCTTGCCGTTTTCAGATTATTGCGATCCTCTGGTCAATGACGCGCAGTGCTGGCGCTACCTGATCGATCAGCTGTTGCCCGAGCACTGTCCCATTACCGTGCGCTGCTTGCACAATGACGTGCCTCTTGCCGATGAAAGATTCTCTCGCTTCAAGGAGGCCAAGTGGCATGGTCTGGATTTGCGGCCGGAGCTGGACGCCCTTTGGGGTGCCATGCATGATTCCACCCACCGGGCCATCCGGAAATCTCAGCGTGAGGGCCTCGTTGTTCGCCTCGCGCAGTCGGAGGAGGAACTCCGGGCATTCTTTGAGATGCATCTGAAAGTACGGAAATACAAATACGGCCTTCTAGCGCAACCTTACAGTTTCTTTCAGAATATCTGGCGCCAATTCATGGAAGCGCAACACGGGTTTCTTCTGCTGGCTCTCTGCGAGGATAAGATCGTTGCTGGCGATTTATTCCTCGAGTGGAAGGACACGCTCTACTATAAGTTTAACGCCTCTCTCCCCGGCGATCTTTCTCACCGGCCGAACGACCTGCTGATCTGGGAAGGGATTCAACATGGAAAAAATCGAGGCCTCAAGCTTCTGGACTTTGGCTTGAGCGACATCGACCAGGAAGGTTTGGTGCGCTACAAACGAAAGTTCGGCACCGAAGAGAAGACCATATCCTTCCTGCGCCACGAGCCCAATGGCGGGCCAACCCCTGCTGAGAAAGAGATGCGCCAACTTCTCGGCAAACTCACAAACCGATTCACGGATCAGTTGGTTCCCGATCTCGTCACCGAGCGGGCCGGAGAAGACCTCTACAGGCTGTTCACTTAAGTCGACTGCAATCTGCGCGGTGTTTAAGAGAATTTTTCTGCCGGCACTTGCGCTTACACCAAGGTTCTTTCGGCCTTTGCCAGTTGTATGGCGCTTCAAAACCCGATCACGGCCGAGAATTTCCCAATGAGCCTAAATCTACGCAAGACCGGCGGCAACGCGCTTTCGATTCTGACCAGCGACGTGATGAATCGGGCGACAAGCTTTGTCTTGTACGCTTTGGTCGCGCGGCGCCTGGGTGCGCAGGAATTTGGCCAGCTTACACTGGCATTTACGTTGTTCTACACGTTCCAGGTTTTCGCCGTCGGGGGCTTGAAGACGCTCATCGTTCGGCAAGTCGCAAAAGACCGGGCGCAAACGCGGCTGTATTTCATCAACGGTTGCATGATTGTGGCGCTCTCCTCGCTTGCTTCGATCGTCGCACTATGGAGTTTCGTCCATTTAATGCATTACCCGCCCGCGACGAATCGAGTCATTTTTTCGCTCTCGGCCGGCCTCCTCCCCTATACCATCTCCGCGGTCTGCGAAGGCCTCTTCCAAGCCTGGGAGCAGATGCGCTATATCGCTTACGTCAATGTGCCCGTAAATATCGCGAAGGTTGCCGGGGCCTTCCTTCTCCTAACCACGAACCGGGGTCTAAATCCAGTCGTCCTGATCCTTCTGTCTTCTCTTGCCGTTACCGCCGCGGTTGAAGTTTGGATTCTGCTCCGGAAGTTTTCCTCGCCGCCAGCTTCCATTGATTTTCATTTTTCGCTGACGACGGTGCGCTCCGCCGCCACTTTTCTGGGTATTGACGGGACGCTGGCCGTCATGACCAGTTTGAATGTCCTTCTTCTCTCCAAACTCGCAACCGAGACTGAAGTGGGCCTGTACAATGCGGCGACACAGTTAATGGTGCCTCTGCTTCTCGTCTACCAAAGCATGGCACAGAGCATATTTCCGGTCATGTGCCGGAAGGTCGAGCCGGGTTATCAAAGCCTGAAGCGGATCGCGGAGCAGGCCATTGAGTTGCTTCTCGTTCTTGCTCTCCCGGCCGCCGCCGGGCTTTTTTTCCTCGGCGACCGTGTGCTTTCGCTTCTCTACAAGAACCCTGCATTTTCCCAGGCTTTTCCGGCTTTGCGCATCGTCGCCTGGGTCCTGATCTTGCAAGGATTCACCAGCGTGCTTGGCCAGGTCCTGGTTGCCAGCCACCGCGAGAAAGTCACGCTGAGAATCGTTATGGTCGATACCCTTGTCAACTTGCTTGTCGGCTGGCCGCTGATCAGCATTTTCGGTTTGCGCGGCGCCGCCGTCGCCTTGCTCCTAACGCGAGTGGCCGATTGCTGTCAGCACTACATCCCGGCCGCGCGCTTGCTCGCCGGTATTCCCATCGCGGGCATTGTCTGGAAACCGCTTGTGGCCGCAACGTGCATGGCTGCTTATCTGGCAGTCTCCACGGGCCGTCGGGACATCCTAACCTGCGTTTCCGCCATGCTGATTTACGGCAGTGCTCTGATAGCCCTCGCCATCTGGGCCTCTGGCGGCCCCCGACAATTCAAGGAAAAATTTCTCCCTCTCCTGTCGCAGTAGTGTCGCGAGAACACTTGTGCTAGACCGAAGACGTTCCACGGTGTCGGGAAATCGCTTGCGGGTTGCGCTGATTTCCTTCGGGTTTGGAGAATACTGTGTCCGATTGGCCAGCGCTTTGGCTCAGCATGCGGAGGTTCTGCTGGTTCTTCCTGACGGCGCGGTTAGCCCTCACACCGCCAAGCTCGATGCCGCCGTGCACTTGTTTACCTTCCGGAGTCCCAGGCTCCGGCAACCGGTCCAGCAATTCCGTAGTATCCGCGCGATCTTTCAAAAGGTAAGGGACTTTGCCCCCCACTTGATTCACTACCAGGGCGGTCATCTATGGTTTGACCTGGCGTTACCTTTGTTCCGCCGGTATCCACTGACATTCACAATCCACGACTTCAGGCCGCACCCCGGCGACCAGCTCTCACGGAAAACTCCATTCTGGATTGAGTTGTTTGCGCGGCGCCGTGCTGACGAACTGATTGTGCATACGCAACACGTCAAAGGTTTGGTGGACCGAGAGTTACACGTCGATGAAGAGAGGATCTCGGTCATCCCGCACATTCAGATTGGCGAGAAGCCATCTATATCTGCCCACCATGAGGAAGAGCTCCTGATTCTCTTTTTCGGCCGGATCTGGGAATACAAAGGGTTGGAGTATTTGATCCGAGCCGAACCCTTGATCAGTGCCCGGCTGCCGGACGTACGCATTCTTATCGCCGGTGAAGGGGAGGACTTCTCCCGCTACACGCGAATGATGGTCCACCCGGACCGCTTTATCGTTCATAACGAGTACATCTCCGAAGAGCGCGCCGCCGAATACTTTCGGCGCGCCAGCGTTGTCGTTCTGCCGTACATCGAGGCTTCACAGAGTGGCGTGATCCCCATGGCCTATTCCGCGGGAAAACCGGTTGTGGCCACGACCGTAGGTGGGCTCCCTGAAATGGTCGATGACGGCTCTACCGGCTACCTGGTTTCCCCCCGGGACGCTACACAGCTGGCGGAAGCTCTTACCCGCCTATTGCTCGACGAGTCCCTTCGCCGCCAGATGGGTATGAACGGGAAGCGAAAGATTGAGTCCGAATGTTCTCCGTTCCTGATCGCTGAAAAGACAATGCGTGTCTATCGCCGCGCGGTTGAGCGAGCTGCTCAAGCTCCAAAACACGTGCCGGCCAGAGTCTCTGCGGCCGCGGCTGCAAAACAAGACAAGCCTCCGAGTAATCCGAATGAAAAGATCTACTTACGGGAGTTTCCATAAATACGAAGGAAAAACTCGTAGCCCTTTGTGGGGCTCAGTAATTCCACCCCTTTTGGATAAGGTATTCATTTGATTGCGGGAGTAACTTGTCCCTGCTATTGACTACCATGAGGGCTGAAACTTCGGCGTTGCCGAAGAGAAGCTCTCTGTCCTCAGCCCAAGACGCTCCTTCAAGGTTGGTGAAAACCTCACGGACAGCACGACAATCGAGGACCCGACGGCGGAGTAGCCGCTGGTCTTCGATTTCGCCGCTGACGCCACTGCCATGTTTTTTGATTCCACAGCGTACGTCGTCTTCTTGAGCTTTGTCACGCTGCTGTACTGGCGCCTGCCCTTTCGCAAGCAGAACTATCTGCTGCTTGCGGCCAGTTACTTTTTCTATGGTTGGTGGGACTGGCGGTTCCTGCTTTTGATGGCGGGGTCGACGCTCGTGGATTTCATCGTGGCCCGCAAGATTGCTTCGGCCTCAAACGAGCGTACCCGCCGGTCCCTGCTGTTTTTCTCCATCATTCTGAACTTTGCCTTCCTTGGCATATTCAAATATTTCAATTTCTTCCTAGATTCAACGGTTCATCTCGCTGCTCTGCTCGGACTGAAGCAGATTCCCGTCAGCCTGTGGCGCATCCTTTTGCCCCCGGGAATCTCTTTTTACACGTTCCAGGAAGTTGCATACATCGTGGACGTATATCATCGTAGAGTAGAACCTGCTGAATCGTTCGTGGACTATGCCCTCTTCATCAGCCTTTTCCCTCATCTGATTGCGGGACCGATCCAACGCCCATCCCATCTCCTTCCGCAAGTACAGAAGCCCCGTTCGTGGGATCCCTCCAAAGCTTTCGACGGCTTGATCCTGATTCTGGAAGGGCTTTTCCGAAAAGTGGTCATCGCTGACAACTGCGCCCTCATTGCAAATGCCGTCTATTCTGGCAATTTCGGCGGGCCCAACACGATGACTGTGTTGCTCGGGGCATATGCGTTCGCATGGCAGATTTACGGCGACTTTAGCGGCTACAGCTGCATTGCTCGCGGCAGTGCGCAGCTTCTTGGCTTCCACTTTATGGTCAACTTCCGCCAGCCTTATCTCGCAGAAAGCCTGCAGGATTTTTGGCGCAGGTGGCACATTAGTTTAAGTACGTGGCTGCGCGACTATCTCTACATCCCGCTTGGTGGCAGCCGTCTCGGAAAGGTCCGGACCTACATCAACCTGATGCTCACTATGCTGCTTGGAGGTCTGTGGCACGGAGCCAACTGGACTTTTGTCATCTGGGGCGGAATCCACGGTGCGGGGCTTGCCATCGAGCGTTTGCTCATGGGCGCCCGTGAGGTGGTTGGATCCTCTGCCAACTTCATCGCACGTTGGGGCCGTAGAATTATCATCTTCAATCTCGTTTGTCTGGCTTGGATCTTCTTTCGGGTTCCCTCTCTCTCGGGCACTTGGGAACAGCTTGCAGGCCTTGCGACTTGGCAGTGGAAACCTGAATATCTCACCGCCATTATGTTTTTCGCGGTCTATGCCGCAATCCTCTTCCTGCTGGACTTGCATCTCGAGGCCTCCAACGGGGAGCATGTGTTTGCGTCGCGCCCTTATGCATGGCGTATCGCAACCGCAGTCGCGTTCTGCGTCCTGATTACACTTTTCGGAGCAAATCAAGAAAATGCCTTTATCTATTTCCGATTCTGAACGGAGGAACGCCACCCGGGCGATTGCGGTCTTGCTGACCCTGCTGGCCGCCTATTTCGGTGTACTCGAGATGGTGACCCGAATTGGTTTCCCGCGCATCAATCATGTCTGGCGCACCATCCAAGCAGACCATCGTACGGCTGTCTCACTTCGGCCAGCCCTCGCGCATGAATCAGCCACCATGCTGATTGTCGGTAACTCCTACTTGGAGCTCGGCGTAAACCGCGACAGTCTGCAACAGGAGATATCACCCGCATACTCTGTGGCATATCTGCCAATCCAGGGCACGAGCTATTTGGATTGGTACTTCGGATTGCGCCGGCTCTTCGCCGAAGGTTCTCGTCCAGCCATCGTTGGAGTATGCCTCTCCACGCGAGACCTGATCTCAGATACGACCTCTGGCGAACCCTTCGCCCATAGCCTGATGCTGGAACGCGATATCCTCAAAGTCAGGATAGAAAGCCGCCTGGACAACACGACGACGAGTGACTATTTTTTTGCCAATTTCAGCAGTTGGTTGGGCCATCGCGGAGAGATTCACAACTGGCTTCTTCGAAAGACCTTGCCTAATGTAACGGATTTAGCGTCTTCTTTCCGGCCAAGAAACATGCCGCTCCCGTCCAGTGACATCGTCGTAGCAAAGGCGCTGCCACGCCTGCGCTTACTTAACCAGTTGTGTGAGGAAAATGGAACGCGGTTCTTCTTGCTCATCCCTCCATCGCTTGATGTGCAAGACGCCTCCAATGCGCTTCAAGAGGCGGCCGGCAGAGAGGGTATGCTCGTTGTGCTGCCGTACCAACATGCTGAATTACCGGAGAGCGCGTTCCTGGATGGATCGCACCTGAATCCCAGAGGCGCTGCTCTTTTTACCGAGCGCTTGGGGCCGACGCTACTTCATTCCCTTTATCGAAATTAGAAGCGGTTGCACAACCTGACTGACTTGATGCCACAACCGCAAACGGGCGTTCAAAAATATGCCGAAGCCAACGTCGGGCTCCGGCAACAAACCTTCCGGCCGTGACCTCTGGTTCAGAAGGAGGCACCGACTAAAAACGTGCTGGAGGGAGCCGGCCGGTCAACGTCGCCTCCGATGACCGGTCGCCACTCCCTCCCGCACGGGATTGAGAACCACTGGGCCTGGCCAGGAAAACTGCCTAGAGCCGCCGCCATTTCGCGGTCGGCGCCTTGTTCAAAACACACCCTTGCTTGGCCCCTAACTTTTCCTCAGGGCTATCAACTTAGTGTTGATACGCTCCGAGGTCGGAACCACCGCCTTGCGGCCGGGCTTTGCCGTTGATGTCCGTGTAGATGTACAGCCTCAGGTCAGAGACGATGTTCGCCGGCAATCCCGGCAGCGTACTGGGATCGATGCCCCTGCTGTAAGCGGGGCTGAGCCTCGCCAGCGTCAGTCCGTTACCCAGCAGAGCGGGCGCAAGTGACGTCGCATACTGCCCCAAAGCAGTCGTGCTATAGACGGGGGGATCAAGAAACAGCGGGTCGGCCTGAATGAACTGCGTGGGATCGGAATAGCTGAAGTTGATGGAGCTGCCAAAGTACATGTCCGCGAAGTAGTGGATATTGGCGTTGGAGCTCTCCTGGTCGTAGGAGGGATTGTTGGTCTGCCAGGCCACGGCGATGTTGTTGATGAAATAGCCGTCGTGGGAGTTCTGAGAGGTGAAGGAACCAACGTTGCCCAGTGAGGTGTCGAGGTTGTTTTTGTAGCAGGTATTGTTGACGATCCAGAAGTTGGTGACGACGTTGGCTTGAATGCATCGGCCACCATTGCCATAAACGACGTTGTTGATGATTAGCGCGGGCGGCGTATTGGCGGTGCTGTAGACGTAAGAGCCGTTGCTGAGATCAAGAATAATCCCATTGCCGTCGGTGTGATTGGGGGAGCCGTCGTATTCGCCGGTGATGATGTTGTTGGAGAGGATGTTGTGGAAGCCGGGATAGGAATCGAACCATTGGGCGCTGTTGTAAGAGATGGCGCTGGTCCAACCGTAGAGATAGCCGTTGTGGTTGATGAGGTTGTGGTCGCTGGTGAGATAGTCGCACCTGACGGCGCCGACACCGGAGCCGCCGGTGTTGTTGATGACGTTGCCAATGAAGCGCAGGTGGTGACCGCCCTGGCAGAAGAAGCCGTCTAGGGCGTTGTTCTGGCCATCCAGATTCAATCCGCGGAATTCCAGATAGGCAGTGCCGGAAGGGAAGGTGCCGCCGCCGAACTTGAACATAGGCTGAGCGTTAGCTCCAGCAGTCCAGACGAGATTGACGGGGCCATTGCCGTAGTTTTTGTAGACGATCCAGGAGGAAGGTGAGCCGCTGGTGGGGGCAAAGAAGGTGGAGCTTAGGTTATAGGTACCGCCGAGGAGGCAAACGACGGAACCGGGTTGCGTGACGGCGGCCGCGCCGGTAAATGTTTTGGGAGAAGAGGCACTACCGCCGGAATTGGCGTCATTTCCTGAGGGTGAAGCAAAGAGGGTGCAATCGGAGGCCGTCGTGCCGTTGTTGACGGTCAGCGACAAGGGCGAGCTGGTAGCGGAGATGCCCGCGGCATCGGTGGTTTTTGCGGAAAGGGAATGTGCGCCGTTGGAAAGAGAAGCGGTATTCAAGCCGAACGTCCAGTTGTTGGTGCCGGAAGCGTTCGCATAACTGCCGCCGTCAACGGCGACCTGCACGGAGCTGATACTGACGGTATCGGAAGCGGTGCCGGAAACGCTGATGTTGCCGGAGACGGTAGCGCCGCCAGCGGGCGAAGTGATAGCCACGGTGGGCGCAGAAGAAGCGACGTTGATGGAGAAGTTTTTGGAAGCGGATTGCGCCGCAGCGTCTTTCACCTGCACGGTGAAGGAGAAGCTTCCTGCTAGGGAGGGAGTGCCGGAGATGGAGCCGCCGGCATTCAGTGTGAGTCCATTGGGAAGTGTGCCACTCGCGAGGCTCCAGGTGTAAGGTGTTGAGCCACCGCTGGCAGAGAGCGTTGCGCTATAGCTGCCCGCCACGGCTCCACCTGGGAATTGCGCCGTGGAGATTTGCAACCCCGCTGGGGTTGATATGAAAGCTACGTCGACCCAATAGTTTGAGGAGCTATATGTAGAAGTTGGAAAGCAGCTGCTGCTACCGTAGCAAAAGGGTCCGTCATGTGTACTCGTGGTATTCGCTAGGGCGTGCAATGGCGCATGATCCACGCCCGAGGTCCTGAAATAGTTGTTGGTATCGCTATAGTGTCCGATCGTGGTGTGGTAAGAAGCCACGTAAACGGTGTTTGCGGTGATGGCCACTGGCTTTGCAAAATTGACCTGCTGCCAGCCGGAAGCAGTCTCTCCCGTGAAAGTTGCCGACGCCAACAGCGCGCCGCCGCTCGTCCACAAATTGCCCACGTGTGTGCCGGTGTTGCCCGCGCTCTTGTAAAAGCGAATGCCGGCAATGGAGCCGTTCGTGTCAGCCTTAAAGCTAACTCCTAGCTCGACGGGCGAGTCGGGTCCCGCATCCGGTATCGCGGGTACGGTCGTGCCCGGCCAGATCGTCAGTTGGGTTTGAGCCAGGGAGTTATTCGAGCAGCCCAAAACAATAGCTAGTGTCAAGAGCGCGCCCTTAACGTATCTCACCTTCTTTGCTGTGAATGAGCCACCGGGAATTTCTGCTCCCAATCGGAGCAATTTCCGTTGCGGCGCCCACAAAAACAGAAACAGTTCATTAAGAATTCGCACAGCTACACCTCCAGGTTTTTTTTGTGGGTTTTTGGCTCACCAGGTCGCTGGCTGGGTACAATCGCGACGAATCGGAAGGAGAGGGTCCCCGGTTACTGAGGCTTGCCGAGCATTTGAAGTTCGGCAGCCCCGGCGAGAGTGCTAAGCACTTCTTAGCATTTCGCCCACAGCCCCGAGATTATGGCAGCGGCGTTTTTGTTTCTGTCGGCAGGAAAATGATTCTGCCGTCAGACCTTTTGGACTAAGAACGTCCCGCACAGTCCTACAGAAGGACAGGTGGAACCTGTCCTTTCTCTTAAGATTCCCTTAGAAGCCTGCGGGTTGAGTTAGGGAAGAGCCTGGAGCCGATTTCAGGTACTTGGGACCACCCGCGTCCGGACCTTCCCCGATTGTCCAGGGGTGTCATCCGCTTCACGTTATCGGCAGAGCACAATGACCACGCGCCGAACAACTGGGCCTCAAGCCCACGCTGTAAAATCTGCATTGGCTCACCCCGGAGATGCCACCCTCCCTCTCTATTCAGAGATATTCAGCGGCCTGCCGGTGGGGGTCGTCGTATTGCATCTCGAAAACCCTAAGGATGGGAGGAGTCTTAGGATCATGGATCTCAACCCCGCCGCCGCTTTTCTCACAGGGTCCACACTCGAAGACCTTCGCGGCAGGACACTGGCGGAATTCCCAGAGCTTTTGAAAACCGCGTTTCCAAATGAGTGCCTCGACGCACTTCACGCTCGCAAGCCAAAAAACCTGGGAGAGATTTCCTGCGGTGACGAGCGTATTCGCCAGGGTATCTATTCTGTCCAGCTTTTTCCCCTCTCCGGCAATTTCCTGGGTGTGGCCTTCGAAAATGTCACCGATCGCATTCGTTCCGAACAGGCATTGCGGGAAAGCGAGGAACGCTTCCGTTTGCTCGTCGAGGGCGTGCAAGAATATGCCATTTTCCAGTTGGATCCCTTTGGCCAGGTTGTTACCTGGAATAGCGGCGCCGAGCGCTTAAAAGGCTATCGTGCCGAGGAAATCCTCGGGAAGCATTTCTCTGTGTTTTATCCTCCGGAGGACGTGACGAGCGGAAAACCTGAGCAGATTCTGGCGGTCGCAACGGAACGCGGACAAAGCGAGGACGAGGGATGGAGAATCCGCAAGGACGGCTCTCGCTTCTGGGCCAACGTCGTCGTCACGGCCTTGCGGAACGCTAAGGGAAGTTTGCAGGGGTTCGCCAAGGTCACCAGGGACTTGACCGATAGGCACGGCAAAGAGGAATCACTCGCAAAAGCCAAAGAGCTGCTGGAACTCCGCGTTGAGCAGCGAACTTCCGTCCTCGCTCGAGTGAACCAGGAGTTGCGAACCGAAATTGCTGAGCGCGTCCGCGCCGAGGAACAATCCAAAGCGTCCCTCGAGCAGCTCCGCGCTCTGGCGGAGCGTCTCCAGAGCGCGCGGGAAGAGGAACGTAGCTCCATCGCTCGAGAGATCCATGACGAACTCGGGCAGGCCTGCACGGCGATCAAGATGGATCTCGCACTGATCGGTCACAAAGCAACCAAGCGACAGACTCGACTGCGTGCCAAAGTTGACTCCGCCATTCGATTGGTCGACGAGATGATTGTCACCCTGCGAAGAATCGCCTCTGATCTCCGCCCCAGAACTCTGGACGACCTGGGTTTGATCGCTGCCTTGGAATGGCAGGCTCAGGAGTTTGAAACCCGTACCGGAATTCGCTGCCGCGTCACTTTGCCCCAGGAACCCCTCGCCCTTGATTCCGAACGCTCCACGGCCATATTCCGCATCTTTCAGGAGTCACTCACCAATGTCGCGCGGCATGCTCACGCTACACGCGTCGAAGCCCGCCTGGAACGGAGAGCGGACCAGCTTGTCTTTCAGGTTCACGACAACGGAAGAGGCTTTGACGCTGAGGAGGCCAAGGCGCGCAGGTCTCTCGGCCTGGTTGGAATGCAAGAACGCGCGCTTCTGCTCAACGGGGAGCTCAAGGTGGAAGGAGTTCCAGGCGCTGGCACAACCATGACTCTGAGGATTCCACTACTACCAACGACCCCGCCCAAATTGGACGTGAGATGAGAGTGTTGATCGCTGACGATCATGCCGTCTTTCGCCGCGGGCTCAAGGAAACTATCGGCGAATCATTTCCCAAAGTAACCTTCGGAGAAGCAAAGACGGCACAGGAAACGGTCGAGTGTGTGCGCCGTCAAGATTGGGAAATCGTCATTCTGGATATCAGCATGCCCGGAAAAAGCGGACTCGATATCCTGGATGACGTGAGGCGATTGCGGCCAAAGCTGCCCGTCCTTTTCCTCAGCATGCACCCCGAAGAGCAGTATGCTCGGCGGGCTCTCAAATCCGGGGCGGCGGGTTACCTGACCAAGGACAGCATTCCGGAAGAACTAAAAGAAGCCGTTCGGCGAATACTCACCGGCGGCCGGTACGTCAGCGCGACTCTGGCCGAAAGGCTGGCCTTCGACTTGAGGAAAGGAGCCGACACGCCGCTTCATGAACTTCTGTCAGCTCGCGAGTTTCAAGTATTGCGGATGATTGCCTCAGGCAAATCCGTCAAGGAAATAGCGAATGACATCGCCCTAAGCGTGAAGACGGTGAGTACCTATCGTGCGCGCATCCTCCAGAAGACAGGGATGAAAACAACCGC
>WNFS01001031.1_pt1 | contig 20511 bp, 14 predicted proteins | sample 5400141 | NCBI WGS metagenome assembly WNFS01 (sample SAMN13153358, study PRJNA577476) | soil metagenome | isolation source: 60 cm saprolite under Madrone tree | place: USA:California | collected 2016-06-14
GTTCTCGGTCACCAAGCATCTGGAGCATGCCTCCGCGCAGGCGCGGGCGCGCAACTACCAGGATTTCCTGATCGTCGATGTCGATTCCCATCACTATGAGAACGAGTCCTACAAGGACCTGTTCCAATACATCGACAATCCGGTGATCCGCCGCGCCGCGATCGAATCGACCAAGCGTCCCGGCCGTTCCTCGATGATGAATTCCCAGGTCGGCTATCAGGACACCGGCCGCCGCATCACGCGCCACGACTTGCGCAAACCCGAAAAGGTGCCCCCCGACACCCATCGCGACATCGCCATGACCAAGCTGTGGATGGACGCGATGGGCGTCGACTATGCCTGCCTGTTTCCGACCCCGATGCTGTTTCTCGGCCTCCACCCCCAGGTCGAGGTCGAGGTCGCGATGGCGCAAGGCTACAACCGCTGGCTTTGCGAGCGCATCCTCAGCCCCGAGCCGCGGCTGATCTCCATGCTCTATCTGCCGTTCAACGATCCGGACGCGGCCTACCGGACCGTGAAGGAGTTCGGCGACCGCAAGGGCGTGGTCGGGTTCATGGTGACGTCGCCGCGCTACAAGCCGGTACACGACAACGCCTACATCAAGACCTACGCGCTGCTGGAGGAAATGGGAAAGCCGATTTCCTTCCACGCCGCCTACAATTGGAACGACCAGGCGCTGGCCATGACCAACCGCTTCATCTCGGTCCATGCGCTGGGCTTCATCTGGTTCAATATGGTCCACATGACCAACTGGGTGATCAACGGCCTGCCGGAGCGCTTCCCAAAGCTCAAGGTGATGTGGATCGAAAGCGGCCTCACCTGGGCCTACGGCCTGATGCAGCGGCTCGACCACTCCTACATGATGCGCACCTCGGACTGCCCGTCGCTCAAGCGCAAACCGAGCGAATACATGCGCGACATGTTCTACTCGACCCAGCCGATGGAGAAGCCCGACGATCCCTCAATCCTGGAAGCGACCTTCCGGATGATCAATGCCGAAACCCAGCTCGTGTGGTCCTCGGACTATCCGCACTGGGATTTCGACCTGCCGAGCGTGATCTACGATCTGCCGTTTTTGAAAGAGCAGGCCAAGCGCAATATCCTGGGCGGCAACGCGGCGCGGCTGTTCGGGCTTGATCCGAAGCCGGTGAAGAAGATTGCGTGATCGAGGAGGGAGGGGCGGCGAAGCCGGACGGAGCGGGGCGATTCCCTGTCCCGGCGAATAATTCCCTGCCCGCCCACGAAGAATTCCCTGCCCGGGCCAGATAAATTTCCTGCCCTGGTTGGGCATAAGACGTCTTCCTGCTCAGACTCAACGCCACCGCGCCAACCTAGGTCACGGGCGCGCCCGCCCGATTAAATGATATCATGTCGCCGCTGGTGCAACAGCCGGGCGAGGCGATTGAGAAGGCCGCGAAGGAATTCAAGCAGGACTCGGCGAAGCTGATCGCGGTACAGCGTCGATAGTGACGCTGGCACGCCGCCGGCGACTGGAAATCGGCGACGAGCTCAATATGGGCAACGTCAGGGCGCGCGCGTGTGCGGAATCACGGCGCGGGCCCGCCGATCAACGATAACGACCCGCGGCACGTCTTCGCGCCCCCCTCATGACAGGCACGCGTCAAACATATATGTTGAATTGATTCGTACAACTATCGCTGATCGCCCTTAATTGGCCCCTTGCAAGATGGTTCGCCCCGCGCCCCGATGACATATCCTCGCGCACCGATCACAGAAGCAGTGATGGATATCCGCACGCAACCACGTGATGGTCTCAATGTCGACGATCTACGCGGGTTGTCGAAGGGCGGTGGCGGGGAAGAGTTCGGGACCGTGAATGACCAATATAGCGTCACCGCGGCAATTGTAACAGGAAGCCCGATTGCCCAGGCTACCGCTCCGACAAAGGTTGGCTTTCAATTCAGAAACGCTTTGGCCGATAAAGTTATGCAAGCCCAGCTCAACGGCTGGAGTTTCAGCAAGCTTGCTCCCTACGATTGCTGGGAACAATTCCAACAGCAGGGACGTGAACTGTGGAATGCGTATCGCGCTGTTGTCCAACCGAAGCAAATCATCAGGGTGGCGGTCAGGTACATCAATCGGTTGGATTTGCCGTTGCCGGTCGATGACTTCAAAAAATACCTGCGAACAGTGCCCGAGATTTCACCAGACCTGCCGCAAGAGTTATCCAATTTCTTCTTGCAAGCGCAAATACCTCAAGTCGATCTTGAGGCAACGCTTGTAATTAACATGACGATTGCTCCTCCTGCTACAGATACTGTCGTGTCAATAATACTCGATCTCGACTTGTTCAGGACCGTTAATCTTCCGCAAACTGAAGATGAAATTTGGAAGTATTTTGAACTACTGCGACTCCGCAAGAACAAAGCTTTCGAGGCTTGCATAACTGAGGCAATGCGAGAGAGATTTTACTAATGGCGACGCCAGTAAGAAACCTGTCCCCCTGGAGCCGGGAAGCTTCGCCAATTTACGCCCCCGGAGCTTCCACCTTTGGAGTTTTCGCTCCCGGAGCTTTTGCCTCCAGAGTTTTCGCAAGCGATTTCATAATACGATCGGACCAGAAAATTACTATGTTTGAGATCAAACCGTTCTTTCGACACGCGATAGGTCCGACTACATTCGGCCATTTAAGTACGTCCTTTAGCCACGAAGGAAGTCATCTAGCTGAGTACTTCGAAAAATATGTAGCAAAAAGTATGGAAGGTCTTGCCGACCCGTATGCAACCACGACGGCCGCGGACCCATTCGAATATCGTAGCGTTCCCTACCGCGAAGTCCGAATCATAAAGACAAAGCCAAAGTGGATAGGTTCAATTCCACCAAGCCCCATTACTGATGACTAGGCATGGCGTGGCTTCCCACCAACGGCAAAGTCCTGAATCAGGGCGACCTGCTCAGGGGTATTGCTGTTCCGATTGTTCAATCGTCATTTCCCGAGCATGATAACGAAGGTGCTGTTCCGCTTCAAATTGGACAAGCGAACATTGTTATCATGTCGCAAAGCTGCGATTTGGAGCAAGCCAAGGTCCCAAACGTCGTTGTTGCCCGAACTTTCTCGCTCGACGAGTTCGAGGCGGTGAACCCCTCATATAGGACAAGGGGCAGGTGGAATGAGGTTGCACGGGGTCGTGTTGAGGCGCTCCACCTGCTTCCTCCAATAAACTCGGTCGATCCTCGCACGTGGATACTGGTCGATTTTAGGGAAATCTACGCGCTACCATTCGGATACGTCGAGCGTTTCGCCAGCATGGCTGGAGACCGTTGGCGGCTGCAGCCTCCCTATCTTGAATGCCTATCGCAGGCTTTCGGCAAGTTCTTCATGAGAGTAGCTTTGCCCACTGATCCGCCCGACTTCTCGAAACGGTGAAGAATCGGCCGCTCTGCACACGCACGCTGCGCTCGCTGTCTTTCCCTCCCCTTCTCAAGGAGGGGGCGAAGCGCAATATTCTCGGCGGCAGCGCGGCGCGGCTGTTCGGGCTTGATCCCAAGCCGGTGAAGAAGATTCCGTGACTTGGAGGTCGAGGCGACGAAGTCGGACGGAGCGGGGCGATTCCCTGCCCGCCCATGAAAAATTCCCTACTCGGGCCAGATAAATTCCCTGCCCTGGTTGGGCAGCGAATTGGCCACAGCGCCCCGGAATCGCTGTAGGAATTAGCGCCAGAGTCGCTCGAATCCACGCGGAATGCGAAAAATTACCTGCTAAATTCCCTGCAGCAGGGAATTTCGGCGATCAAGGCCGATCGGGCCTCCGCCGATTGTCTCGACGTGCCTCGCGTTTTGCAAACGTCGTAGGAGGGAGGGGCGAAACGATGAGAAACTTCGCATTCTTCGCCGCCGTAGCCACGCTGATCGCCAGCGCCATGCCGGCGTCCGCCCAAACCTTTCCGACCCGCAGCCTCACCATCCTGGTGCCCTACGTCGCCGGCGGCCCGACCGATGCGGCGGCGCGCATCGTCGGCGAGCACATGGGGCCGACGCTCGGCCAGCATGTGCTGATCGAGAACGTCAGCGGCGGCAGCGGCAATATTGCGACGGTCCGCGTTGCCCGCGCGGCGCCCGACGGCCACACGTTGCTGCTACATCAGCTGGCGATCGCCGCCAATGTTTCGCTATTTCCCAAAGCGCCGTTCGACGTGGAAAAGGACTTGACCGCCATCGGCCTCGTCAATACGAGCCCGATGATGATCGTGGGCCGCAACACGCTTGCGGCGAACGGCGCGGGCGAACTTGCCGCCTGGATGAAAGGGCCGGGCCGCCAGGTGAGGTTCGCCCACGCGGGGGTCGGAACGCTCGCCCATCTGTGCGCGGCGCTGTTCGCCCAGGCGGCCGGCGTTGCGGTCGATATGATCCCCTACCGGGGAGGAACCCCGGCCATGGCCGACATCGTGGCCGGTCACGCCGACCTTTATTGCGCGACGCCGACGATCGCGGCGGAGCAGGTCAGGGCCGGCACCGCAAAGGGCTATGGCATCACGGCGCGAGACCGCATCGCATCGCTGCCCATCGTGCCGACGCTTATCGAGCAAGGATTTGCGATCGATCTGCAACTCTGGCACGCCCTGTTCGCGCCGTCGGGCACGCCGCGGCCGATCATCGACCGACTTAACGGAGCGCTGCGCCGGGCGTTGGCCGATCCGAAGGTGATTGGGAGCTTTGCGGTGAACGAAGTCGCGGTGTTTCCGGCGGCGCAGCAGTCACCCGAGGCTGCCGCAGAGCTGGTGCACGCCGAGATCGTCCGCTGGGCCGACATCATCCGCGCCAATCGGATCGAGGCGACGCAATAGCCGGAGCGGCGGGCGTAGGGTGGGCAAAGGCGCATCGCGCCGAGGAGGGTAGCAACCTCCTTCCCGCAACGCCAGAGGTGGCCCGGACAGTGCAGGCCGAGACCGTCCGCTGAGGCGATATTATCGGCACCAGTCGGGATCGCGGCGACGTAGCCCGGGTTGAGCGATAGCGAAACCCCGGGGCAGCTTTGCCATCGGGCGAGGTCACCCGTCCATTTTTCGGTTTCCACAGCCGCTTTGACGAGCCCATAAGTAATTTTCTCGACTCTGCGAGAAAAACTTAATGAACAAGAATGAGATAAATGGCGGTTGACGCAGCAGTTATTGTTTCATCGGGTTTTTCAACAATTGCAGATAGGATATACCCCTTGACTCTCAGCTTGATACCGGCGCGGATAAGAAGACTATCCGGGAGGGCGATAGCAAGATGCCACACGCGAACATCTGTCTCTTCACGTCCATTCGCCCACCAGCCGACGCCGAAGCCGCCTCCTACCTGCACGATTGCCTGAATTCCTGGCGGAAGGCCGGTTTCGATGCTGTTGCGGTCAACGGGTCGGCGGAAACCGAGGCGCTGCGTCGCCTCGATCTGCCGATCGAATTCGCCGTCACGGCGACCGACGGAAAGCCTCGCATAGGCACTATCATGTCGGCAATCCGGGCCCGCGGATGCCGCTTCGCTGGCATCATCAACAGCGATTGCCGGATCATCAATTATCCCAATGTGGCCGCTAATCTGCAGATGGGCTTGGAAAGGGCCGCTGTGCTCGCATGGCGCATTGATCTCGGTCCCGACCTTAAACCAACGACCATGCGCGGAGGTTTCGACGCCTACTTTTTCGATACGGAGGTCATGCCGCAAGACGACTGCGGTTTCTCCATTGGCGATCCGTGGTGGGACTATTGGTTCCCCTTGGCCTGCGAGATGAACGGCGCGCGGGTCGAGACGCTTGGGGTACCGCTGCTGACGCACAAAGCTCATCCTGCCAACTGGAGCGAGCAGAGCTCTATTCGCGGCACCTATCGTTTCTGGGCGGCGTTTCAAACCTGGCATCGAGCCGGTGCCCTACCGAAGTCATTGCTCGCGCAAATCCCGGCTGGGTTATGGCTCGGTCGCACGCCTTCTGCATATCAGCTTCAATGTATATTTGGGACCACCATTCCGGCTTGGCTTCACGACGGCCGGCCGCAGACTATCGCCATCATGCGGCCCGAAGCGGCCGAGATCGAACGCGTGTTGCGATTCTGCGGGCGGGCGATGCTTAAGGCATCGTGTGAGGCGGAGCTTGCGGAAATACGCAATTCCACATCCTGGCGCATGACCGCACCGCTCCGCACAGCGGTCACGGCGGCTCGCCACTTCACGTCAGTCCTTAGAGCTCGGCGCAAGGGGCGGGCGGCCACCGGCGGCGCGCCTGTGCGCGGCTGATGGTCGAGTTCGAAAACCAATAAGCCGCCGAACGCTGGTGCACATCGCACCCTGATGCTTGAGTATCACTGCCTTGCGCGGACCGGAGGCTGAGCCGCAGAAATCCAAAGCAACACCTGCCGCGCAATCTGACGCATGGTGAGCAAGGCATTTCCAAGAAGTGGGAGGCGCATCAGCGGGAGGGCGGTTGCATAGAGCAGTCTTCGCGCCGGGCCAAGGAGTGGAACAAGAGCGAGGGCGTCGTCCACGTACTCTCTCATCTTCGCGTGGTTTTTGTGCCTCGATGCTCTCATGTACATCCGCAGCCAAACATTGATGAAGCGAGGCGCTATAATATCCCTGGTGTAGTAATGACCGCGCCACAGATCGTCCGGGAAAGCATCGAGTAATTTCCTGATATAGAGCCGGAGCGAGTTGTCGTGGCGATCCGAAGCGCCGCAGGAAGACGAATGAATGCGCCATTGCGACGTCGAGTAGGGGACATAAGCGTTATCGAAACCCTCGCGAAACATGCGCAGGAACAGGTCGTCGTCTTCGTAGCCGCACAGACGCTCATCGAAGCCGCCGACCGCTTCGAACGCGGTGCGGCTGATCAGCGTCGCCGATGGCTGAATGATAACCCCGTTCTGAAGTATCGAATGAAGGTGGCGCTTCGGGTTTTCCAGGCGCGGATGTTCAACGTACGTCCTGCTGACCAGTTTTCCGTCGTGGTCGATGTCGTCAAAGTCGCTGTAGACCCAGCCCAGCGGCGGTCCCTTATGTTCCGCGAACACTTCGACAAGCGCTTCGAGGTGCCTCGGATGCCAGAGGTCGTCTTGATCGAGCAGCGCAATAAGCGCGCTGTTCGAATGCGCAACGGCGTAGTTGCGCGCCGCCGATTGCCCGCCATTGGTCTTGCGTAGCACAGTGATGTGGTGTTCCCGCGCCAGCCTCTCGACCATGGCCACACCGTCGTCGGTCGAACCGTCATCGACCACGATGAATTCGTCCGGCTTGCACGTCTGTGACAGCACGCTCCGGATCGATTGCTCGATCCACCGTGCGCCATTGTAGAGCGGAATGATCGCGACGATCGAAAGATCGGAACGCGTGTCGGTCATGCGCTCCCCTTCCGGCGCGTTTCGCCACTCGCCCCACCGGCAGTTTAGCGGGACCACTTTTCCAGATGGAAACAATCAGGACGTCAGATTTATCCCCCCGTGGTGACATGAGCAACGTAATCTGCGTGCCCTTATGTTTCTTATCGCACAAACCATGGTCGAATCCTGAAACCCTGATGCTTCAAATCCTCACGCTGGTCAACCTCACGCCGCGCTGGGTCAGTTACTCGACCGCGAGCGCGGTGTCGGCGCGGCGAAATGAAATGCCGCCCGGCATGAGATTGGCGACGTCAGTCGCCTTTCGAACAGCAGACGCCCGCTGGCGCCCTCGAAGAGCGACAGATTGCCGAAAACGATAAGGCTTACGGCGGCCGATCGCGTTCTATCGAAGGCTTCCAACCGTCTCGCACGCGCAGAAAGGCGCCGGCAGCGATGATGCCGCACGTCACGCCATCCGCGGGGCGCTATCACCCCCAGGCGCTGCTGCAGCAGCCGATTGAGCCGGCTCGCCGGCTTCCGGGCTACGCCACCAGCGGGCAGGCGAGACGTGCCTGCCGCGCGCGCAATGCCGCCTCGGCGAACGCAAACGCAGCCTGCATCTACGGGCCGAATAAATCTGGCCGGGTCGCCGGTTTTCCGGGGACGACCTACTTGGTCGGCCGGATGTTCTGGTTCATGCGGAACAGGTTGTCGGGATCGCAGCGGCGTTTGATCTCGGCGAGGCGGCGATAGTTCGTGCCATACGCCTTCTCGACGCGGTCATTTTCATCGGCAGGCATGAAATTGACGTAGACGCTGCCCGCCGCGAAGGGGGTAGTGGCCTCAAAAAGCTGGCGTGCCCACGCGACGCAGGCCGAATCCTGAGCTTTGTCGCGCCAGCGCGTGTGCGCATTCATGATGAAGTGGGCGTCGCGATTTGGCCACGCGGTAGCGTCGGCGGCGACGCGCGCCATGGCACCGCCGACGTGGGCGATGAATATCTCGCATTCCGGCGACGGCAGTGCGCGGACGGCATCGAGCATCGCCTTGATCGCCCCGTCGGAAAGATCGGTGAAGTCATGGCTCTTCCAGTAGTTGCGCGCGCCTGGCGTCAGCAGCGGATCGAACGCGGCCTGCCAGCCGGTGAATGGGTGAGGAGAGATCACATCGACGACCGGCCTGCCGAGAGCACGCAGGGCTTTGACGGCCTTCTCTCCTTCTTTCATGTCACCGCTGTAGCAGGCCGCGAAGATGAGCACCTCCTTGCCGTGCCATTCAGTCGGCAGGAAAGGCAGCGGCGGCGCCTTGCGCATCACCACCCAGATTGTGAGCTCGTCCGGCGCCTCCCTGGCGATGTGCCTGAACTCGGACAGGAGTTCGCCCGCATTCTCCAGCGGATGCACGATGAGGCCGGACAGCACCTCGGGGCCCAGCCGATGCAGCTTAAACTCGAAGGAGGTGACGACGCCGAAATTGCCGCCGCCGCCCCGCAACGCCCAGAACAGGTCCTCGTTCTCTTTCTCGCTGGCGCGAACCACCTTCGCGTCAGCCGTCACCACGTCGACTGAGATGAGATTATCGACGGTCAGTCCGAACTTGCGGGTGGTCCAGCCGAAGCCGCCGCCAAGCGTGAGGCCGGCGACACCGGTCGTCGAATTGATCCCAAGCGGCGTCGCGAGCCCGAACGCCTGCGCCTCCTTGTCGAAGTCCGCGAGCGTAGCGCCGGGCTCGACCCGGGCGGTGCGGGACGCCGGATCGACCCGCACCGACTTCATCAAGGAGAGATCAATGAGGAGGCCGCCCTCGCACACCGCATTGCCCGCGATGTTATGGCCGCCGCTGCGCACGGCAACGAGCAGATTTTCGTCGCGCGCAAGCTTGACCGCATTGATGACGTCGGCGGTACCGAGGCAGCGCACCACGAGAGCGGGCCGTCGGTCGACCATGGCGTTCCAGATGGTGCGGGCGGCGTCGTAGCCATCCCCTCCAGGCAACGCGACAGTGCCGCGCAGCCTGCCGCGCAAGGTTGCCACGGTGTCTTGTGGGATGCTTGTGGTCGACGCCTCAAGCGTTCGGACGGTCAGATCGGTCATGCTCGCCTCCTTAAGAATTGGGTTGATCAACGGACTCTTGCGCCCCCAAACCTGCGGCCAACGCGGTTCGCCTGCGGTTTCAGGGGCTTAATCCACCGCCGGCGGCCCCGGACCTCTCACGTCCGCCCGCCAGATCGCCAGTGCACAAACTGAATCGATCCCGGTATAGATACTGAACTAGCCCTCATCGTCGGCGCCGGCGTACACCAGCGGACGCCGGTGGATGGCGATGTGTGCTCAGGGAGCTACCCATGACCGAGAGCAGTTACAAACAGTTCTGCCCCGTGGCGATGGCGGCGGAAATCCTTGGTGCGCGGTGGAGCCTGGTTCTCATCCGCGAGCTCGTCGCCGGGTCGACCCGCTTCAATGAGTTGAGGCGTGGCGTGCCGAGAATGTCGCCCGCCCTGCTATCGAAGCGCCTGAAAGATCTCGAAACGGCTGGAATCGTGACGCGCTCTCGCGTGGCTGGCGCGCCGGACCTGTTCGAGTACCGGCTCACAGAAGCGGGACAGGGTTTGAAGCCGGTTATCGAGGCGGTCGGTATTTGGGGACAAACGTGGTTGGAGACGGAAGCCTCGCTGGAGAATTTGGATCCCGAGCTTCTGATGTGGGATATGCGGCGCAACATCAACCCCACTCCCATGCCTCGCCGCCGCAACACAATTCAGGTCATCTTCACCGACCTCAAAGAAGCGCGGCGAAACTGGTGGCTGATCGTGCAGCCTGACCAGGAGGTCGATTTGTGCCGGGTCGATCCGGGGTTCGACGTTGATCTTTACTTGTCGACCACTCTGCGGACCATGACTGAAATATGGATGGGTTACACGACGATTGCGCGCGCCAAAGAACAGGAGAGGCTCATCGTTACGGGAAACCGGCAGCTTGAAGTCGATTTGGGCTCCTGGTTGGGCCTAAGTACGTTTGCCAAAGTCAAAAAGCTGGTCGCGTAGCGAATCGTTTACAGAGGGCTGCTTGCCGGTACGGCAGGGCCGTTTTGAGCGCGCGTGCGGGCGACCGGGCTGGCTTCGGTGACGCCGAGCGTCTCGGGATTCGCGCGTTGGGGGCTCCGCGTCGGCCGGGTGGCATTCCCAGGCGGATTTGGGCGGCAATTTCGGTTGACCGGACCAGGACCGAATTCGGGCGGATTTGCCCTTCAGTCCGAAATCATTGAGGTAGAAGACAGAACGGGAACGCCCGCTCAGGCAACTGTGGGGCGTCCTGCCGTCAGTGCATCTGCACGATCTTGGCCTCCATATCGCCGTTCGCAACCCGGAAGATCACGCGCATCCGGTTGGCCCATGAGGCGGCTGCCTTGCTTTTCTCCAACACGTAGATTTCGATCCATCCCTGCTTTGCGTAATTGCCGAACTCCATCTTCTTGACCACATGATTCGTGATGTCCGCCCATGGCGCTTCATCTGCAGGGTTAGCACGGACGCGCTCAAGGACATTGAGGATTTTGATGACCCCGCTCTTCTCGTCGCGAGTGAGCATTTGTCTCGCTCCCATTCCGGCTTTGATCTGCTGCACGGGTTTGTTAAGCTCTGCGGCCGATATCAAGGGCGGTTTCACGCTGAGAGCGCCGCCGCGAATTGCTTTCAACTCCTCTGTCGTCAACGTCGCTAGTTTCGCCAGTTCACCGGTAGCGCCGCGAGCGAGAAGTCCTTCTCCGACCCCTGTGATGGCTCCGCGTTCGGCCCCTACCACGGCTCCGCGTTCGGCCCCTGCGATGGCTCCGCGAACGGCGGCTTTCCCTCCGTTCCTTATAATGCCGGCGAGTCCCCCGCTGATGAAGTCGATCGGGTCCAACAAGTCGGGATAACATCCCGGGTCGTCCTTGTCGGTGACCTTGACTTCGCCAACCCTGTTTCCATTAGTATCATAAAACGCGTCTGTTCCAATTATTTGGCCATAGTGATAGTTTTCTTTGTTTTCCCGACGCCGAATGGCATAGCCTATTACGACGTGTTTGATCGATTTTAGATAATTGCGTTCCGAGGCGTCCATCACCAGCATACTTACAATCGTGATGCTTGCGCCACCGTCGAATGGCCTAGACATCAGCAACTTGGATTCAAAGGCATTCAGCTTGCGACCAAGAATAGCCTCCACCAAGTCGATCGCGTGAAGAGTAGGTACTTCCTCTCCATTAATGTCGTCCTCCTTGAACCAATACGTTTTTTCATTCTGTTGGACGACTGTCCCCTCAGATCTAAATTCCGATGGCATGACACGGCCTCCTGCACAAACAACAAGAAATGCGTTTCGTTTGATAATCGCTAACCCTCAGGCAAAATGTTCATATGAGCATGTTGAACGTCCACGCCGAAGGCTATGTTGCCTGCTTTCTCGCAGGAGCGACGGCAGACCCTCTGGTTGTCGGCAATTCAAACATTGCCAAATGGCGTGGAATCATGACGTCAGACCCGATTCAAGTGTGCGAAGCAGGCTTTCAAGCTCATTCCAGAGATCGTCGGGATCTTCGAGCCCGATGCTGATACGCAGGATGGTGCCATCGTGGGGCCAAGGCACTGCTGTCCTGTGTGCCTTCACTGCCATCGGCGCGATCAGGCTTCGGGTACCGCCCCAGGATGCCCCGATCGCGAAGAGTTTGAGCGCCTTCATCGCCGGTCCGAGCTGCGCTGCGACCTCAGGCTTGAGCACGACGCTGAATAAGCCGGCGGAGCCGCTGAAATCACGCTTCCAGAACTCGTGTCCAGGGCACGACGGGAGAGCCGGGTGCAAAACTCTCTCGACAACAGCGAACCGCTGCATGCGCTCCGCAAACGCCACAGACACTCGCCCTGCATGCGCGACCCGCACGCCCATCGTCTCGATGCCGCGCAGCGCCAGCGAGACCTCGTCGGGCGACACCGCAACGCCGGTGTGGTGCACGACGAGCTTGATTTGCCGGTGAAGCTCAATATCGCCGACCGTGATCGAGCCGAGAAGAAGGTCGGAATGCCCGCCCACATATTTCGACAGGGCTTCGACCGCAAAGTCAGCGCCGTGGGCCAGAGGCTTGAAGAGGAGGGGCGTCGCCCAGGTATTGTCGCAGCCCACGAGCGCACCCTTGGTCTTTGCCGCCCTGATGATGGCGGGGACGTCCTGAACCTCCATTGTTCCCGAGCCAGGGGATTCGATCCAAACCAGCTTCGTCCCGCCGGTAATCACATCGCTGATCCGGGATCCGATCATTGGATCGTAAACGGTGTGCTCGATGCCGCGTGGCGCGAGGTAGTCGCAGCAAAATTGACGAACCGGGCCATAGACGTGATCCGGGATCAGAACGCGATCGCCGGGCCTTAGAAAAGGCAGCATCGTGAAGGTGATGGCGGCCTGCCCCGAGGGAACTAAGGTCGTACGGATGCCACCGTGCAGTTCGCTGATCTGCCCTTCGAGCGTCCGCGTCGTTGGCGTTCCGTGCAGGCCATACGTGTATCCGTCGAAGCCGCGATGCCAGCGCTCCGCAAAGGACTGCGCATCTTCGTACTTGATGGTCGATGCCCGGTACGTCGGCACTGCCAAGCTGGCGAAGCCGACGTGTGAGACAGCCGGATGAAGAACACAGCGGGTCAGGTCGTGCATGATCTGCTCCGTGCAGTTTGTTTCGTCGCCATACCTAATAGGTTCGTGGCGCAGAACAATTGACTGGGCGGTATGGAACCATGCTCCGACCTGATAGTGCGGAGAGAGAAATACATCGGCGCGTCGCGGAAGCGCCGGCCGCACCTCGAGCTTTAGGATGGATCTATCAGATCGAGCTGACACTCACGTTTGGTCAGCGGGAGGCCATAAGCGCGTCGATGAAGTCCCGGACGAGCCGCGACTTCGGCCGGTCGGTCGGCATGATCAGATAGCTGCGGATCTCGATCGCGGGTTCGAACGGCCTGAGCACGATACGGGCATCAGTGACCGTCACGTACGGGTGCACCATCCCGATCCCGACGCCTTCCGCCACGAGCGAGCACACCGTCGACGTGAAGATGGTTTCCACCACCACGCGGGGAACCACGCCGGTCTTCTGAAGGATCAGCTCCATGCGCTGCCGCGAGCGATCTTCGGGCACGTAGGCGATGAACGGCATGTCATCGAGATCACGAGGCACGATCTTTGGCTTCTTCGCCAGCGGGTGGCCGGCAGGAATGGCACAGAGCGCATGGCGCGACGCGAACAGCTGATTTGTAACACCGGTCAGGTCGATCTCGTCTGCCGCCAGGCCCAAATCGAATTGCCCTGAAGCGACGACATCACGCACGTGACGCGACAGGAGTACGTGCAGGGTCACGCGGACCGTCTGATGCTTCTTCTGGAAGTGACGCACGGCACGCGGGACGAGCGAAGAGCTAAGGGCGGCAAGGGTGGCGACGCGGATCTCTCCGGAACCGCGATCCCGTATCCGTGCGGCTGACGCGCGCAGGGAGTCGATGCCGCGGAATGTGGATTCGACATCTCGATAAAGTTGCTTTGCCTCCGGTGTCGGAACAAGGCGATTGCGAACGCGGGCGAACAGAGAAAAGCCGACTGCGGATTCGAGTTGCGCCAAAGACCGACTGACCGCCGGTTGCGTAATTCCAAGAGTTTCAGCCGCACGGGAAGCAGTTCCCGTTTTCATCACCGCGGCAAATGTCTCGATCTGCCGGATATTCAAATCGAATGTCCCTCTTTCGATTTGTTTGTTCCGTGATAACGCGAGCGACGGGTTTCCCATCGCTCGCATAAATTATTCAGCCCTGACTATTAGCGGCCACCACCCAAGGCACCGATTGGCACGGTAACCCCAGAAGGTGCGAGTTTTGGAAGAAGACCGGCTTTCTGCAGATCGGCACCGGTAGCAGGTCGAGTAACCGTAACGCCTCCACTTGAGCTTACGACTACGACCGGTTTTCCATCGGCACCATTGCGATGATCGCGGATGATCGTTCCCGGGGGGAGGCCAGCAGCATTTCCTCCCGGACGATGATCGCGGACGACGGGACCGGGGTTGCTCGCCGGAGGAGGAGCGGCGACCGGTTTCGGATTTGGATTGATGATGGGATGAATCGTGTTCGTCCCGCAGGTGCCGGGAAGCGGGTGCTTGCACTTCCCGGCGTACTTATCGTGGTCTTTGTCCTTATGTTTGTCGGAGTACCAGTCTCTGCGATCATGATCACGATCATGCTTGGATTCATGGCTCGTCATCCCAACGTGGCCACCAAAGCTGGGGCCGAACGCAGGACCTCTCATCCCACTGCCGGAATTGCCGCCTTTAGCAACGGCAACTTCCGTCGCGGCGATCAAAAAAATCCCCGCCGTCAGCGTCAAAGTCCGGCGGGACAATTTGCGGGGAGCGTTGAAACCAATCATAGGTCACCTCTCAATTGTTTCGCGCGCTGATCCAGAACCTACGGCCGACGCGGTTCGCTGGCTGTTTCGGGGGTTGATCCACCGCCGCGTGGCCCGGACCTCCCACGTCCGCCGGCCAAGTCGCCAGTCCACAAACTGAATCGCGCCCGGTATAGATACTGAACCAGGTCGCGTTGTCCGCGCCGGCGTCCACCAAGGGGACGCCGCTGGATGGCGAGGTGTGATCAGGGAGCTGCCGATGACCGAGAGCAGCTACAAACAGCTCTACGCCGTGGCGATGGCGGCGGAGACCCCGAGCACCTCGGGATTTCGCGTGGGTTCCGCGCCGGCGGCATCACCCGTCGAGCGGCGGCAGCACATGCCTTCCGTCATCGTCGAGTTGCAGCGCCTGCACCCGGCGCACCGCCGCCGCGGGCAATGGACCATAGAGATGGGGAAACAGCGCGCCGCCGCGCGATGTTTCCCATTTCAGCGCGCCGCCCAAGTCCGCGGCCTCAACCGCAACCAGGACGAGGTCCGACATGCCGGCGAAATGTTTCGCTGCCGTATCGGCGACCTGGGCGGCGGTCGAGAAATGAATGTAGCCGTCGGCGAGATCGACCGCCGAACCGCGGAACGCGCCGTTGCGCTCGGCCTGCGCCCACTGTGCCGCCTCGCAGATTTTGTAGATCGTCGTCATGCGCGGCTCAGGAATGCGGCCTCAGCTTCATCTGCCGCCGACGGGGTGCCGGCGGTAGTACGCGGCATCCGCTTCCGATTGCTTCCAGCCCGGATTGTCTCGCCATTGTGCATGATGCGCCCTCATGTCGGCGCCATAGCGGACGCGAAACAGCAAAGTGCGGTGCGGCCCGTTGGCATATTCGTGCACCTCGCCGGCCGGATGCACGACGAACATGCCCGGCACAACGTCGATTGTCTCGGACGGCGTACGCATCTTGCCCCCACCCTCGAAACAGAAATAGATTTCAGTGGCGTCGGGATGGCAATGATAGGGGCTGATCTGGCCGGGTTCCCAGCAAGCCACCGACACGTCGCCTGCGCCGGTGCGGTCGAGGATCTTCTCGACATGGCGCTTCGGGTTCCATTCCTGCTCGCGCGTCAAACTGAAAGCGCGCATGAAGGTGCTCCTGTCGCCGTCGTCTGATTGATTTGCTGCAAAAGCTAACCTTGACGACGGGTCTTTCACCATCGATACGAGAGGCCATAGCGTCAAGGCTGATGGGGAATTGGGGAAGCGCGGATGCTGCAGAAGCCGAAATGTCCGGTTATCGCGATTGAGGAGCACTATTGGGACGCCGAGCTGGCGTCGCATTTCACCGGCATCGAAGGCGGCCGGCCCGGGGAGACACAGCGGCGTCTCGATGATCTCGGCGCCCTGCGCCTCAAGGAAATGGACGATGCCGGCATCGACATCCAGGTGCTGTCCCACGGCGCGCCGTCCGCCCAGAAAATCGGCGCCGACGTTGCGGTCGCGCTGACGCGGCGCGTCAACGACCGGCTGCATCAGGCGATTGCGGCTCATCCGACGCGGTTTGCGGGCTTTGCGGCGCTGCCGACCGCCGACCCCAACGCCGCGGCCGACGAACTGGAGCGTTGTATCATGACGCTCGGCTTCAAGGGCGCCATGATTCACGGCCTTGCCCACGGCAAATTCGTCGACGACCGGCAATTCTGGCCGATCTATGCGCGCGCCGAAAAGCTCGATGTGCCGATCTATCTGCATCCGTCTCTGCCGCATGCCGGCGTGACGGAGGCCTACTATGCCGATTACGCCCAACAGTTCCCCATGGTGGTACGGCCCGCTTGGGGCTATACGGTGGAGACCGCAACCACCGCGATCCGCATGGTGCTAAGCGGGGTGTTCGAAGCCCACCCCGGCCTGAAGATCATCCTCGGCCATCTCGGCGAGACCTTGCCGTTCCTGGTCTGGCGCATCGACCAGGCGCTGGCGCGGCCCGGGCAGAAATCGCTGAGCTTCCGTGACGTCTTCTGCAACAATTTCTACATTACCACCAGCGGGAACTTCTCTAATCCGGCGCTGTTGTGCTGCATCATGGAATTGGGGATCGATCGGATCCTGTTCGCGGTCGATTGGCCGTTTGTGGAAAATGCGCCGGCCACGCGATGGCTGGAAGCGGCGCCGATCTGCGATGAGGACAAGGTAAAAATCCTCAGCGGCAATTCAAAGCGCGTGCTCCGGATGTGAACCCTCAGGACAGGATCTGAGGAAGCGAGCATCTCACCAGGCGCCGACCCAATCCGCGACGTCATACACCAGCGAAGCAACAACGCAGGCGGCAAGCGCCGCCCACAACAGGGCGAGCACCACGGCTCGGTTGGTGCGTAGCAAAAAATTAAACTGGTCATGGTGATCGACGTGCCGAACCACGGTGTCCCCACTTAAGTCCAGTCTTTGGCTAACCAGCTCAGCGTCAAAGACAACGCTTGAAGCGACTATTTGTTGCCGAATTGAGGACGAGCAGCTCCTTATTAACGCAAGGCTGGATTGCAATCACGTCGTATCTCGCCGCACGATTTATTATGCCTGCCTTTACTCTCCAGAGCGGGATGACTTTTCTTCGAATCGTCACCCGCTCTACCTTATTGTTGGAGCATGATCTTTTCCGAAAACCGTGCCCACTTTTCGGGATCATGCTCTAGGATGCGGCGGCAGGGGGAGCCACTGGGCCAGAAAGGTCGCCTGACCTTTAGCTGCCGTATGATACCTTTAGCTAAAGCCTTCTCATATCATACGCTCATACGGCGCTTGCGCGACCCGACGCTTCCGTTCGGAGTCATGGCCGGGCTTGTCAAAGTTATCCACGTCTTTTTTGCCCCCTCCCTAACCACCTTGCCCCGCCCCTAACCACCCGCGTGCGGGGGAGGCGCGACAACCCCGGATCGAGTCCTGGGACGGGCATGGCGCCGGGAGAGACGATCCGACGCGCTCTTAGAACAACCCCGGAATCGATATCCCAAAGGTCTGCAGGATCAGGAACGCGTTGAGTGCCAGCACCACGGCGGTTCCTGACAGCGCGGCCACGTGGGTGGCTCGGCCGTTGGCGAAGGCGCCCATGATCTCGGGGCGGCGGGTGAACATCAAGAGCGCGATCATAGGGAGCGGCAGCGCGATGGAGAGCACGACCTGGCTGATGACCAGAGCCTTGGTGGCGTTCACGCCGAGCGCCACGACCACGAACGCCGGCGCCATGGTGACGAGGCGGCGCACCGCTATCGGAATGCGGAAGCCGACAAACCCCTGCATGATCATCTGGCCCGCCATGGTGCCGACGGTCGAGCTTGAGATGCCGGACGCAATGAGGGACAGCAGGAATAGGGCGGCCGCGGCTCCGCCGAGCAGGGGTGTCAACGTATGGTACGCGGTTTCGATCTCCGCCACATCGCTGTGGCCGGCGTGAAAGGCGCTCGATGCCATCATCACCATCGCCATGTTGACAAGGCCGGCGACCGCGAGCGCGACGATAACTTCCTGATTGGAGAAGCGCAGCACCTGACGTGTCTCCGCGTCGCCACGCACCGGCGTACGCGCCTGTGTCAGAGCGGAGTGCAGATAGACCGCGTGCGGCATCACGGTGGCGCCGATGATGCCGACCGCGAGCAGCAGCGCCTCGGCGTCCGCGAGCTGCGGCACGACGGCGTGATACGCCGCCGCGCCCCAATCGACCGGGGCAATGAACATCTCGATGAGATAGCAGAGCGCGATGACACCCACGAGGGAGCCGACGATGAGCTCGACCGGCCGGAACCCCGTGCGCTCGAGCATCAGGATGCCGTATGTGATGCACGCGGTGATCGCCATGCCGACCAGGAGCGGCGTCTGAAACAGGAGCGCGAGCCCGATCGCGCCGCCGAGAAATTCTGCCAGATCGGTCGCCATCGCGGCAATTTCGCTGACGATCCACATAGCCCACACGACGGGCGGTGGAAATTCATCGCGGCACATTTCGGCGAGGTTGCGCCCGGTGACGATGCCGAGCTTTGCTGAGAGCGCCTGGAACAGCATCGCGATCAGATTGGCCGCCAGCACCACCCAAAGAAGCTCGTAGCCGTACTTGGCGCCGGCTTGGATGTTGGTGGCGAAATTACCCGGGTCGATGTAGGCGATCGAGGCGACCACGGCCGGCCCCACGAAGGCCAGCCGGGCCGAAAGACCGCTGCGTCGGCCCGCCAGCACGTCCCGTGCAGCCGCGACGCTGCGTGCGGTCAGCGAACCGGGGCCCGCGATCGCTGCGTCCCACGCTCCGTCCCCGTCCGGCAACCTGTCCCGGGTTGAGCCGGCTTTACCGTTGGATTGTAGCATAGGCTACATCATAGATATGATGCGCCCATTGTCAATGGATACTACATTTTACTCAGTCTGATCAGTCGCGCGCGCGGCAAGTGTTTTGTCGCGGCGGGCTGGCGGAAGGTAGCATCGTGTTCGACCAGGGGTCCGCCTATGTGGCGGAGGAACGCTCAAAGCACCGGCGCGAGGGGCCGCTTATGACTGAGGTCAGACATCACCGTCCCTGCTGTCGCCGCCATCTCAGAAACTCTTGGAACAGCGCGGGATCCTCTAAAGCTAGATCGCGCGGAGCGGCCGAACGCCCGCCCCCGCCGGTAGCCACCGTCTGACGAGGCTCCGGTCGCGCCGCGGTCTGGGCCTGAGTCTCCGCGCGCCGGCTGTCAATCCACGCCTGTGCGGCTTCGAACCGAGGCCAACCCGGCAATGTGGCCTCAATATTGACCTCACGCCATTTCGGGTGGCGCGGCAGTTTCCCGAACTCGCCGATGTTGGAAAAGAACGCCTCAACAAATCGTTGCACTCTCTGATAGCGATCGACATTGGACTTCGGCCAATTATACGAGATCAGAACCGCACTAACCGCGATCGTATCGACGGGCTGACCGGTCGGAACGATGTCGGGATAGTCTTCATGGGTGAGCTTGGTGGGAAGATAATCGGCAAAAAGCGCACTGGGGTAGGGCACCGGCACGAAATGCAGGCCGTCGGCGGGGCCCAGCCTGAACATCGACCGCACCGGTTTGCCGGCGATCAGAACCGTAGCGGCAATCTCGCCCCTCTTGACCTTTTCGAAGGCTTCGAGCTGCGACATGCTGACTTCTTCGACCTCGATATCGAGGGCCTTGAAGACGTCGCGCATCGAGTAGCTGGTTCCGCTACCTTTTGCATCGAGATTGACTTTGAGGCCCTTTAGCTGCGTGACCGAGGTAATGTTGGTGCGCGCGACGAGATGCACCTCCTCGGTGAACAGCTTGGCAATATAAGCGATCTTGCTGTCGGTTTGACCCATTCGTTCGTTCGAACGACGGAAATTGTTGAGAATGCTGGCTTGCGTGAGGCCGATATCAATGCCCTTCACATAGCGCACGTCGCGAATGTTGCGGGGTCCACCGATGCCGACGATCGGAAGAATACGGAGATTGTCGCCGTCGTTAAGGACCTGCGACAGATCGTTGGCCATCTGCAGATAGGTGTCATCTGAGCTCGGGCTGCCGGAGATCAGGCCGATCGTGTTGGAGTTGGGCTGCTCGTTCGTGTAGACGCCGCAGGCCACAAAATAGTCGGCGGTACCCCCCAGGCGTTCGAAATAGGCCGACTTTTCTTCGAAGTTTTTCGTGACAGGATTGATCCAACGGTAGTCAATCCAGCCTCCGCCCTTCTCCTTGGTTATGGCAATCATGTCCTGGACGATGAATTTTCCATCCTGATCCTTGATGTCCCAGATCATCTTTCC
>WNFS01003052.1_pt1 | contig 20510 bp, 16 predicted proteins | sample 5400141 | NCBI WGS metagenome assembly WNFS01 (sample SAMN13153358, study PRJNA577476) | soil metagenome | isolation source: 60 cm saprolite under Madrone tree | place: USA:California | collected 2016-06-14
AGGTTTCGCGAAGTTTTCCATTCGCCGCCGGCACTTCCTCCCAAAGGAATGTACAAGTAATCGCGGAGCCAGGTGCTCAAACTGATGTGCCAGCGCCGCCAAAACTCCTGAAGGCGATGTGACAAATAGGGCTGCCGGAAGTTGACCATGAAATGGAAGCCCAGCAATTGCGCGCTACCGCGCGCAATATCGCTGTAGCCGCTGAAGTCGCCATAGACTTGCCAGGCAAACGCGTAGGTTCCGATCAGAACAACCCAAAAATTCGAAGGACCGAATTGGCCGCCAAAAGCCGCGTTTGCGAGCAGCGCACAATTGTCCGCGACAACGCATTTGCGCACGAGGCCAGAAAAAATAAGCATCAGGCCGTCGAAAAAACGATCCGCATCGAAGGTGCGGTCCTTCTGAACCTGAGGAAGAAGGTGTCCCGGTCTTTGAATCGGTCCGGCAATCAAGTGCGGGAAGAGGCTGATGAAGAGGCCATAGTCCAAGAAGGACTTAGCCGGTTCCAGCCTTCCTTTATAAACGTCCACGATGTAGGCAACTTCTTGAAAGGTATAAAACGAAATGCCCGGTGGAAGAATCACGCGAATGAGGGGCAGAGGAATATGGTGAATGCCCAGCGTCTCCAGCGCACTCGAAAAGGACCCGGTGAAGAAATCAAAATACTTGAAGATCCCGAGAATTCCAAAATTCAACACGAGTGAGAAGATAAGCCACTTTTTGCGGTTCGAGTCCGTGCGGCTGGGGGTGATTTTCCGGGCGATCAGAAAATCAATCGTGGTACTGCCGATCATGAGTCCAAGGAAGCGCCAGTCCCACCAGCCGTAGAAAAAGTAGCTCGCCAGAAGGAGGAAAATATTTTGCGCGCGATGACTTAGGCGCCAATACGCCACTACCACGGGGATCAGGAAGAGGAAATAGGCTGGAGAGTCAAAGAGCATAGGACCAAGTCAGTGTTCTCATTTCAGTGTCTCGCACTGGGTCGGACTGAGCATATTTAAAGGGGCATGACCGGGACAATCCATCGAATCAGGGCATTGGAGTCAGGGGAAACTCTGAATTTCGATGAGGGATATACCTGCGGACCGGACTGATGCTGGATCGAGTTCTGGGAGATGCTGAACGGCAACAGGTCGGCCGCTTCGTTAACGAACACTAGTGGCGGCTCTTTCGGGCGTTTCCCCAGCATGCACGTGAGACCAGGCCAGTGCCAGGATTACAGTGAACACCAGCGCATTGGCGGGGATATACAGATTAAAGTCGGCCAAGCTGTGCACCAGAATCGCCGCAATACTCCCGATGCAACCCAGGGAAACGGCTTTGTCGAAACTTTCTTCCGCTTTCTTGTACTGACCGGCGGTTCGGGCGAGCACCCAGAAGATCGAACCAAACACCAAAATAGCCCCAGGCAAGCCGAGTTCGCTAGCGACCTCCAGGTAATCGCAGTGCGCGTGGTCGACGAGGAGGTGGAGGAAAACGGTTTGAACGGAAGGATAAACTGTCGAAAAGGAGCCCAACCCGGTTCCGAGAAGAGGATGATGGCGAATCAGCCCGAGCGTATCGCGCCAAATCGAAATGCGATTTTGACCGTTGAAATTGTATTCTTGTCCGAGAGTCTCGAAACGGCTCATCACCAGATCACTACCGATCCACACGACCAGCCCGAGGACACCGAGAAAAAACAATGCGGCGACTGCCGCCTTTGTGTGCGCCCGCATGGACGCAGTTCCATCGAGCGCCAGAATGGCAACGAGTGAAACCAGGGCTGAAATAGTCCCCATCCGCGAACGCGAAAGGACTAGGGCGACGAAGAGAAGGATGGCAAGAAAGAGCCAGAATACGAGAGAAAGCAACTCCGTCCTGGAAGCAATTTTGCGAAGTGTAGCTGTTCTGCTTGACGTATTCTGGAACAGAAGCCTCGCCCAGCGCAAAGCAAGAACCACAGCAAACGGCAAGATCATTTCCAAAAAACCAGCGAAATGGTTGCGGTTGATGTACGTGCCGGTGGCCTCCTCCAGATAGTATTTTTTGACGTAGGTGAAAATCTGCTGCCAGCCAGTGAGATATTGGATCAGGCCGTAGAGAGCTTCGAAAACTCCGAGCGACACAATGGCAAAGACCAGCCGCCTCTTCGCGTTGGGGTTCCGGCACAAGACCAAGGTCAGGAAGAAAGCGGTCAAGTAGGTGACCAATAGCAAAAGGTGTGACACCGTTTGGTACGGCGACATGCTGACAGTGAAATGAGACTCACCAACTAGATCATCGGGCGTTCTCCCTAACAAAGGAGCGAGGGAAACGGGAAGCGGACAGACTTGTAGCAGAACAAGGGCGAACAGCAGGAGAGGGCTGGCGATGGGAATGTGGGTGGAGGTAATTCGTGAAACCTGGCCTGAGAGAATGAAGAGAACCCCCAGTCCCAGGATGATTACTTGCGTTGTTGCGAAAAATGAAGGCGCCGTACCACCGAAGGCCAGAACCGCCACACACACGGCACCGACGAGGCCAACTTCAAGGATTCGAACCATGGGAGGCTCGCGATGGTTCAGTCACTCGCTCTTTGTTGGGGAGGTGTCTGGAAATTCTCTGTGACCGCAGCTTCGTGCGAAGAACAGTCGGGATTGAGACCATACGGGCCATAGTTGTAATAGCCGTTAGTGCAGATGTCCACGTTATTTAGCACTACGCCGATCAAGTTTCCACCCACGCCGCGGATTCCGGACTGCGCGTGCATAAGTTGCTCGCGAGGCGTGGTCCCGCTCTTTACCACTAGGAGCACTCCGCTTACAAGCGGAGCGAGGATGCGGCTGTCGGCCAGGGCAAGCATAGGCGAAGAATCGAGGATTACAAAGCCGTACTCCGCGCTCGCGGACCGGATCAGCGCACTCATGCTCTGGGAAGAAAGCAGCTCCGACGGGTTCGGAGGCACGGGGCCACAAACCAAGAGATCAAGGCCACACGATCCGGAGGGACGCACGACGGCGCGCCAATCCTGCTGGCCGGTAAGGTAGCCGACCAATCCCAGGCTTCCACTGGTTCCGAACAATTTGTGTAGAGAAGGGAATCGCAAATCCGCGTCCAAAAGCAAGACTCGGTGGCCGAGCTGTGCCAGCGAAATCGCCAGGTTGCACGCGACAGTGGTTTTGCCCTCGGCAGGCTGCGTGCTCGTAACCAGAAGCGAACTCGGAGGCCGGTCCGGAGTCGAGAGCAGGACTGAAGTGCGGAGACTACGGAACGCTTCGACGAGGGAGGCATGTTGCGGTTCGTTGCGATCAATGCGGTGCCAGCAAGAGCGCGAGTTCTTGCCAGCTCCATTTCCTTTGAGATCGAACGCTTTATCCCGTGGGAGGAACCTGTGGATGCCAAGCTGGTCGCCATTTGACGGAGGCACAACCGGAATCAGGGCCAGAGAAGGAAGGCCAAACAGCCGCTCGACGTCGTCATCGCCCTTGAGCGTGTCGTCCAGCCGCTCCTGGAACAGAGCAACAAACACACCCAGTGCCAATCCGAGAAACGCGGCCACCGCCAGATTCAGGACCTTCCTCGGCTTCGCGGGTTTTGCAGGCGGTTCGGCGGAGTCCACGATGCGGATGTTGCTGGCCCTCAGGCCCGCGGAGATTCCAGCTGACTTCAACTGTTGCAACAAGCCTTCGTAGATCTGTTTGTTGGTGTCTACTTCGCGTTTGAGGATGTTGTACTGCACTGATTTTTCCGCGATCACACCTACCTGCTTTTGTTGCTCCTCGAGTGCCTGTTTCACCAGGTTCTCCCGGCGCACCGTTGCAAAATAATCGTTGACCATCCTGTCGGCGGCACGCTGGCGCTCCTCCTGCAGCGAGGCCTTTATTTCGTCGATCTGGTTCTGAATTTCCTTCGCCCGTGGATAATCTGGATTAAACGTCGTCGATAACTGCGCCAGTTCGCGCTTGAGCTCCGCTAGGCGCTCGCTCAAGTCCTGGATCAATTTGTTGTCGAACACTCCCGGCAGGGCCCCGGCATCGCTCGTTTGAACCAGCCGGTAGAGCGCTTCCTTTTCGTATCGCTCGGCTTGTGCTTTCGTAAGCTGCTCTTGTAACTCACGCATGCGCTGGTTCACCACGTTCTCGCTTGCGCCTTTGTCCGTCTCCAGGAAGACCAGGCCGTTGCGCCGCGCGTAGGTTTGCAGCTCATCTTCCGATTTCTCCAGTTTCGATTTCACTCCCACCAGTTGCTGCGACAGCCAGTCCCCAGCTCTCTCTGTTGTCTGCCATCTCCCCTCCAGGTTCTGATCGATATAATCCTGCGCAAGCGTGTTCGCTACGCGTGCCGATAGTTCCGGATCACGCGACTCAAATCGGACCACCACCAGACGGCTCCGACTGATGGGATCGATGGTCAGCCGATCCTGAAATCGCTCCAGCACTCTCTGAGAAATCTCTCGATCGCGCCTCTCGGGTATCGGTCCAACCGTGAAAATCTGCTTCGTGATGGATTTTTTCGTTCTTGGCCAGAGTTCCCACCATCTGCGGGCGCTAAATTCGGGAAGGCTTTCCAGTTGAAGCTGGTCAATTACGCGGCGTGCCAGACTTTCGCTACCTAGAATGCTGTACTGCGTTCTGAGGTATGTATCGGACACCTCCTCGAGCTCATACAGTTCCTTGATGGTCGGGATGTCCGGATTCTCCTTTTGAATTTCCAGCAATACCTGGGCGCGGTAGACGGGCCGCTGTTTTAGCGTCACGATGAGGACGATGGCAAAGAAAACGAAAAGCACAATCAGGATCGTGGCCAGGCGTTTGCGCAGGATGCGGGCATGACTGCGCACGTCGAATGCTTCGTCGGGTTCCAGCAATTCACAAGAGTCAGGGAATTCCACCACACGAACGTCGGAGCCTTTCGGTCCCCGCCGCTCGATTTGCTGCGCGTTGCCATAAAGCTCGACTTGCTTTTGGTCGTCCATGCGCCTACCAGTGTCCCTACCAGTGGAAGATCAGGAGTCCGGCGAGCGTTTGAGCTGCGGCTTCTGTTCCCCGGTTCAACGTGCGCTTCGCCACGCTGTTCGGTACGAAGACAATGTCTTTTGATTCGAGCACGGGGTCGGGAGCCTTCCCCGCGAGGATTTTTCCCAAGTCGATCGGAGTTTCCTTTCGTTCACCACTTTGCTGATTCGTATGGATGATTCGCGCTCCCCCTTTCGCTGCCGTGGGAGTCAAGCCCTCGCTGAGCGCCAGCGCCTGAAGGACCGAAATATTCTCATTGGATTTTAGAGCGAATCCGCCGGGCCTTCGAACCTCGCCAATCACGTAAACAATCCCCGCGCGTGTCACTTTGACGATGTCACCCGGATGAACCAGGGGATTGCTGTGAGAGTCAGCGGAATCCAGTAGATTTCTCAAGTTCACCTGCACGGCAAGTTCGGATCCGGGTGCTTTATCATTCAAGACTGCGGGCAATTTATTTGCTTCACCGTCCGCGTGCGCTTCATTCGAATTTTGCTCTACATCAGTCGGGCGATATGCAACTGTGCCCGGCTCAGCAGTTAAAGCCGCTCCTTGCAGAATGATGACCGTATCCCCGGCATCGTCGGCCAAGCCTTCGGCAAGAGACAGAACTTCGAGGAGCGACTTGTTTCCCCGAATCTGAAAAACGCCAGGTCGCCTTACCGCGCCCATCACGGAAACGGGATGGCTTTGCACTTCGCGCACAAACACGCTCACGTGCGGATCCTTCATATAGGTGCTGTGAAGGAGTTCCTCTAGGACAATTTCCAAGTCTCGAGGAGTCAATCCCGCCGCGCGAACCGCGCCGAGCAAGGGCAACGATATTTCACCGCCTGCGGAAACGCGCACGTCGCGATTCAACTCCTGGGCTTCGAATACATTGATGCTGAGCAAATCGTCCGGACCTATGTGATATTCCTGAGCGCCTACAATTGATGGCGTCGGATGAGAATCCAGTAATTCCCTCAGTCGACGATTCCAGTCCCTTGTAGTTTCCAGATTTGATGGCGCGGCATCCTGCTGCCGCGCCGCCGATTGTCCAGCGGGCGAGCTCTGTTGCCGGTCTTGACCGGGACCCGCAGCAACCCTGGCGCAAAGGCCGACATCAGGGAAACACATGAATATCAGCGCCAGCAAAACCGTCCCGCAAGCGTACGGAAGCACTTGAACCCGTATCTGCCGCCTAATATCCGCATCTAGGACTCCGCCCGGACCTCGGAGGCCATCGTGCGCCACTGAAGCGCACGCCAGCCCACCAGGAACAGCCTTTTGGATTTTTCTCTTCTCCATCAAAATGTGTTGCCCTCCCAAACGGGCACGGGCCTTGGCCGAGTGGTTCCACACTAGAGGGCTCCTACGTGGTAGTCGATAGGGTTCACTCTTGAATTATCATTAGGGTGAAGACCCTAGGCAAATTCTCCCCTCACTCGTCATTCCGAGCGCGCTCCGCCCAATGAGGAATCCCTCTTCGCTTTCTTCGGGTGCCCCACTCTCGTTTTTTTATGGGGTTGGGGCTTTTTCTTGGGTTTCGGCTCGTTTGACTGCGCCGGCTTGCGGCTGCATTTTCCGTAGCCTCGCAAATTACGCCTGTGATTCCTTCCCCGAAACCCGTTTCCGCTCTCCTCCATCTCCCACGTCAAACTTCTTCCGGCCCAAGCTCTCCATCGCCACATAACCGACGAATTGTGCCCCATACACCAAATAGCGTCGCCACAACCGTCCCGGCTCTTGCACCAATCGGAAGCTCCATTCCAATCCATGTTCCCTCATCCAGCGTGGCGCTTGCCTCCGCCTTCCCGAAAGCAAGTCAAACGCTGCACCTACTCCTACCAGCACGGGGACACGCAACCGAGCCCTGTGCTCGTGCATCCACCGCTCCTGCTTTGGCGTCCCCAACCCCACCCAGAGCACATCCGGTGCTGCGCGACCTATCATTTCCACCATTTCTGCATCTTCGTTCGCACTTAGTGGCCGAAAGGGAGGCGAATACATCCCAACCGCATTCAGCCCAGGACACCGAGTCGTGAGCGATTCCGCAAGCCGTTCGGCAACGCCCGGCTCCCCGCCATAGAAAAAGTGCCGGTAACCCCGGCTCTTGGTCTTTTCGCAAAAAGCCAGCAGCAGGTCCGGCCCGTACACCCGCCGCGCCAAATGGTGCCCACGGCGGCGGCCCAACCATATTAGCGGCATGCCGTCAGGCACAATCAGATCGCTTGCGTTTAGAATTTCCTTGAAGCTGGTATCCTGTTGAGCCTCGACAATTCCATGCATCCCAGTTGCCGCAATCGAATGACACTGGCCGCGGCCGCGAATCCATTCCTCCATGCGAGTAATTACATCCGGGATCTGCAAGGCGTTGACCTGCACTCCCAGAACTCGGAAGTAGGTCTCAGGTCGGAACATCTGCGGTGCACGGGTGCGGTTGGCCATGGCTAGCGCACCGCGCGCCAAAAGTTCAAATGGTGGCTGCGTCGATTGAGGCTGTTGCACCAACTGTGTAGAGGTAAGTGGTTTCTGGCAATCATCTTCATCCCCCCAGTTAGTGGGGGCTAATTATAAATGATCCGGAGCTCTGCGGACACTAGGGAATTATAGGTGGGTCCATCAAACGATTTAGCGAAACCGACAGATGAAAATGCGTCGAGTGAAATTCTCCGGAAAGTTCGAAAGCAAGACTGTCGGGTGTTCTATTTCTATATACAATGCAACAAGAGAGGAAATGGCAGCCCCGCTCTATGAGATCAACTTCGGTCACGAAACAAGAGGTAAAGTCAGCGGGTTCCGAAAAAAGGAGAGACCAATTCCTGGCTGTTCTTCTGCGCTATATCAAAACTTGCCATATTGATACCAATGAAAGGCTGCTCGTGATCGGAGGTAGTTGGCAGGACGTTGAGCTTCTGATATGCGCAGGATTCAACGACATAACGCTTTCGAATTTCCAGTCACAACTCGAAGAAGATGCGCATACAAATCTGAGCGCCAAAGTGAAGCTATTAGCAATCGACGCTGAACAGGTAGATTTGCCAGATGGTTCATTTGACTGCGTCTTCGCTCACGAAGTCTTGCACCATTGTCGGTCCCCGCACAGAGCCCTTACTGACCTGGGCCGGCTTCTCCTTTCCCTATGAGATTTTCTCGGTCGTCTACCATGGACATGAGGCCGGCGGGGTTAGAGATTCGTGCATACCGAACTTCATCTACCGCTGGAGCGAAAACGAATTGCGTAAGACAGTCTCTTCCTACTTGGCCGCATATGAGTTTCTCGTATATGCGTACCCTTATTGGGACTTCAATGTCGATGAGAAGGAATTGTCCATGAGAAAAGAAACCAGAATTCACGCGATCACGTCGGTCATGGGGGCAAAGACTTTCCTGGCGGTTCTGAGAGCCTTCCAGGTTGTATTTAACGGTATTCCGATCCTGCGGCGTCAAGGCAATAAATTCTTTTGTTGCATTGAAAAGACTGGTGGCCTTCGGCCTTGGTTAACCGTTGAAGACGACAAGATCAGATTCAAACTCCGGTCTTTACCGGAGGGCTAGTGCGTGTTTTTCCCTTCTTGAATCTCGGCTGAAATCATGGGGAAATTCGAGCCAGGAAGGGACTTGGCTCCCCGAAAAATGGGAAAGACACCTATCGCAACATCGTTCTTCGTGCCTGGATATATACCTCAGTTTGATGGCCTTAGGGGGCTTGCGATCCTTTTGGTTCTCATTGGTCACTCCGGTTTCCTCGAAGCCTTGCCACATGCGGGGATGTTGGAATATACGCGATTCGGTGTGGACCTATTCTTTGTATTGTCGGGATTTCTCATCACCGGGATACTTGCGGATTCGAAGGGCTCTCCGCATTATTTTCGAAATTTCTACGCGCGCCGGGCGCTCCGCATTTGGCCTCTGTATTATCTGGTCCTCTTCGTGGCGTTTGTCGTGGCGCCGTTGTTTGCGCCTTCCATGCGGCCGACCGCCAGTAGCACTTGGCCCGCTTTCGTCTTCTACGTGCAAAACATCGTCTTTGCCCATCACGACACTTATCCTTTTGGCCTAGGCGCAACCTGGTCTCTGGCCGTTGAGGAGCAGTTTTATCTGACCTGGCCCGTCTTGGTATTTCTACTCAAAAAGCGAACACTCGCCATAGTTTCGGTCTTGCTTGCCGTTTTGTCTTTATCCCTGAGGCTCTCCTTCCATTTTCATGGCGCTCCGACCGGCTTTGTTCATCAGTTTACGCCTTCACGTTTGGATGCCATCACATTTGGTTCTCTGGGGGCGCTTTGGCTACGCTCCCCGAGCTGCACATTTGTCCGGTGGCGCATGCGCGCTTATCAATTCTTGGGCCTGGGTATGGTGGGCACGATACTCGCGCGAATCTTGATGCACAGGAACAGCTCCATCGTAGGCTATACGTTCCTGGCCTTCGCATTTACTGGCCTGCTAGGCATATCTCTGGCCTCTGACCCGCGATCCTCTCTCCTGGGACGAACCCTCTCGGCTGGCTGGTTACGATATATAGGAAGAATCAGCTACGGAATCTATCTCTTGCACTATCCACTCTTTATTTTGTGGGCCCGTTTCATCGGCTCTCTGGGTTTCTACCAGGCCCACAAACTGGCCGGAAACCTGGTGGGGTTCGTCGGGCAGATTGCTTTGGCCACGATAGCTGCCTCAATTTCGTGGCGCTTCTTTGAAGAACCAATCATGCGCCTTAAGGAGCTGTTCCCATCGGCATCCAAGACGCATTGGCCCGCGATACACCAATCGAAGCCGCGAAACTTCGCTGCGGCCAGTGACTCTCGTGTAGCTGCAAAATGACGATTGAGTGTTCCACCATTCTGTATTCCTGGTCCTGTTCAGCGTTCCATGCGATATGAGGGAGTCAGGGCTTACGACTGTTGAAGCGGCTGGTACACACGGTGCAATGCGATCTGAGACCTTGCGCCTTAGATTTCTTCACATTTACGCCGCGCAATGATTTTGAAGCTCTCCAGCAGCCGAAGGCGTTCGTTCAAGAATCGAGCGACGCTGGTCCTTCCGGTCGCAAATCTCTGGTGCTCAACGATGGAGAATCCGCTTATTTGGAGAAGCCGAAGAATTCGGGTGTCGTCAACGCCAGATCGGGCATGGAATTCCGCCAGATCACCGGCACTGACAACCGCGCGACCGAACTCAGAATCGCTCTGTGAGAGCAATTTTCGCAAGCGGCGCCGGATGCCCGGCAGAACGTCCGCGGGATCAAACAAGACTTTGGCAATCGTGGTATCCAAGGACTCGAACGCGCGCGCCCAAAAGGGGCTCCTCGGGGCGAGAGGGTCGTAGTTCGAATAAAAAATCCCTCCAGAACGTAACCTTTTAGTGGTGCGCTCGACGATGGATACATAGGAGTATAAGTGGTGCAGAACCGAGCTGAAAGCTACCAGGTCATATGCCTCATGGTTCTCCTCCAGATAGCGCTCGATTGGGCTCCGGACGAGAGCCGGCGAATAGCCCTTCCTGAGCGCCTTTTCTTTCAGCAAAGCCAACATGTGCTCGGAGATGTCCACAACAGTCACTTTCCATCCTCGGGCACACATCTTTAGTGTAAGGTTTCCTGTGCCTCCCCCGCACTCGAGACAGGCCGGCGCCCTCCCCAGCGAGACAAAATACGAACCAATTTTGTCGAGGTCGTCCTCGAGACTTTGTTGCAGAACTGGGTCAAAAAGATATGTTTCGTAGTTGTCGTATTTCTGCGCAATTTGGCGATAGAAAGCCACGTTGGCTTCAATTACCTTGGCTTCAGCCAAGTCTCGATCGGAGGGGGTTCTGGCGACAATCTTGGCGACGCGGTTCGAACTCGCTGGTGGTTCAGACATCGCTTTTATGGGCCATTCCTTTTTGTGGGACTGCAGGCACCCGCTTCGTTCCTCACCAATGCGCTACAAACCATGGAAGACCGATTCAACCCTTTCTCCGATTTGCCGAGGTGGTTCATCTGACTCTCAACGGCCTCATACACTTCATCACTTGAAATCGCGCGCAGGCAATAGGGCTGGTCAAAAATGCAGTAATCAGAGCACGGGCGGCATGAGAATTCCGGGCGAATCACGACACGGTCATGTGGTCCTCGCGGACCGAACCACTCCGGTCGCTGCGGCCCGAAGACAGCTACAACGGCCACACCCAACAGGTTTGCAAGGTGCATTGGACCGCTATCATTGCAGATAAGAAGCCGGCAATGAGAGAGCACGGCTAGAAAAAACCGAAAGCGGAGACTAACTGCATGACAACGCTCCAGCTGGGGCGCTTGGCACGAAGTCCCCGGCTCGGAGAACCACAGAACGTGCGCGTCGGTTTCCGCCAAGACACGGCGGACAACTTCAGCGAAGCGCTCGTCGCCCCAGCGTCGCGTCGCGATCCGGGCACCGGGGTGGACGCCGATGATAAACGCATCAGAGACAATTCCAAGCCCAGCAAGGTACGACCGGGCCGCAGCCAACTCCGCATGTGTTTGGGGGAGCCTGTCAAGGTTCGGGTCCGACCGCTCCCCCAATGCCTCCAGCAAGTGCAGCCACACTTCCGCGCGATGAGGGTGGGACAGATCCGGCGTGACCCGGTCGGTCAAAAAGGAACCCCCGCCGCCAATACCATACCCGATTCGCCGGCGCGCACCACTCAGCCAGAGCATAAGGTTGTCACGAACGTCCATGCGACCCGAGAAGGCCCAGTCGAATCGGCGCTTCCGTAGCGCGAGAATTGTACGTGCCAGGGAAATCCAGTCAAGAGAGAAGGGGTTATATTTTCGCCATCGATTGAAATGTCGCGCCCAGGGCACGCGGACGGGAACGAATTCATCGACAAATCCTTGATTTTCAAGAAAGCGGACTAAGTCAGGGTTAACCAGAAGGCAAATTCTCGTTTGGGGAAAGCTTCGCCGTAAATTCCTAAGGAACGGCACAAGGATGGCGATGTCTCCCAAATTCCAGTACTCGACCACGAGGATGGAGTCTGGCCGCGTCTGCGAACCTTCTAAGCCCTGTGGTGACGGTACTGCCCGCAATAAAAACGCCGCAGCAGTCTCAAAGGCGCGAACGAGACGCCACTTGCGTGGCGTCATCCCCGGGGCACTCAGCCGCGCCGTCGCTTCCCGAACAACTGCATTAATTGAGTTAATGTCACGATGCTGACGCTGCATGAACGGCAACCCTTCGAAGGAGTGGGTGTGTTCTTGAGGGCCATTTGTGAAGCCGTGGAAGAATCGCAGCCGAGCACCAAAAAGTGATGGCAAACGGCCCGGAATCGATCGTCTCTCCCGCGAATCCGAACAGGAGGCAAGCAATAAATAGCGCCGCACTAGCGAAGGAAAAACGATCTCCACTCAGAAAAAGAAGGCGCGCAGCGTAAGTGGATAGTGTGACGCAAAGGGCCAAAAACAACGCAAAGCTGATCAATCCCCCTCCTGACAGCACCTCAAAAAACATGGAGTGGGCTGTCCCGAGCCCGGGATTGTACTCGGGCCCGTGAATCCTAGAAGCGGAGTAATATCCTAAACCGAACCAGGGCGACTGGTTCAATGTTACCGTCGTGAGATGGCGCCACAATCCAATCCGGTCGCTCAAGGTCAAAATAGTTTCAGGGCTTCGGTACCGACTCACACTTGGAAGCCGGTCGCAGGCATACAACATCAGCACAAAGGCAAACAAGCAATATGCGAATCGACGCAGAGGTTTTATGTTCGGACGTCTTAAGGCAACGAGCGCAAGGAACACGAATACGGTTATATAGGCGGTTCGCATGAGGGAGAGAACAAGAAGACTAAAAAATAAAGCAAGCAACGAAAGCGGAATAGCCTTCCAAATCCTTCGAACGCTGGTCAGTAACAAGATGATTGCCAATACAGAAACGACGCCAGTCGAGGCGATGAGTTCGCCATACAAACGAGACGGGTCGGGATTGAAGTCCGAGAATGTCCAAACCATATCGGGAGCTAGAAATGCGCAGATTGCAATACCGATACACAGGAGAGCATTTCCGCAGAGCATTGCCTTCAAACACGACTGCACTCCAAACCGCTCCACGAAGATATGCGTGAACAGGCACGACACCAGCACCTGATAAACCTTGAAAGCGGTGAAGGCGGGTGCGGCTGATTTCCAAACGGAAGCACCCAAGCATATGATCAAGGCCAAACCAAGGATCTGTGGCAGCCGCGGCCGCAACACGGGACGTTTGGCGCGGAGGCGTTTCGCAATTTGCAGCAGAACCCAGGACCCGGCTAATCCCCAGACGATAATGTGGAAGAAGACCACCCAATCCGCCTCGCCGCGGAGCGAGGCCTCAAGATCACGAAACCGCAGCTTGGGAGGACCGGAAAGTATTAGCAAGAAGAGGGCCACAGCCGTGAATGTCGGATGCATGTACAGGAAAAGCACTCTGGGGCGCAGCAATCCATGCACTGGAGTCGTCGACTGCCGCTGGATGAGCGATTGCACAACTTTATTGGACTCTCGCGGGTTCATAGTCAAACGGCTGGATGATTTCTCCAGTTTCCGAGCCTTCAATTCCTGAACGCGGATCCCAAACGACAAGCAATACCTCGAGTATTCGCCTACTGCCCTTCTCCCGCCAATACCGCGGGAATGGTCCATAGCAGAATCTTGTAATCGAGCAACAAGCTCCAGCGTTTCATGTATTCCAGATCCAGCTTCAAGCACGTTTCAAAGGAAGGATCCCTGCGTGCGATGACCTGCCAGAGCCCTGTTATGCCGGGCTTCACGTCCAGTCGTCTGTGATCCTCAGGACGGTATCGTGCGTAATCGTCTACGGGGTGAGGGCGCGGACCAACCAGGCTCATATCCCCCTTCAGCACATTCCACAATTGAGGCAGTTCGTCGAGACTGTACTTGCGAAGAAAACGGCCGAGCCGGGTGACGCGAGGATCATCGGTGATTTTGAAGAAAGGGTCCTGGCGCTCATTGAACTGACGCAGGAAATCTTTCAGTCCGTCAGCTCCATCGACCATGGTCCGGAATTTATAGCAAACAAATTCTTGTCCCTTTTTTCCTGCGCGGAGAGAGGCATAAATGACCGGGCCAGCGGACTCCAGCTTGACGGCCAAGGCAATCGCGAACAAGAACGGCCAGAGGAGCAAGACACCGATGGCGGACAATAAAAGATCCATGATCCTCTTCACGAGCAGACCGGTGATGAGGATGGGGCGCGCGCGCAGGATGCTGTCGCCTCGGTCAACCGCAGTTTCGTATCGTCCATTCCCGTCAATCTCGGGCAAAAAGGAGCCCCAGACTCTTGCCAGGAACGGCAGGGAAGATACACGTGCCACCGAACTGGTGAGCGCAACTCTCCGCCGGCGAACCACACGTCCTGCCGATAAATTGCAGCCGCTAAAGGCTTGCGTCCGAAGATCGAGAGGTTCACCGGGCATCAAATCGACCACCCCGAGCTCTTGATTTGCTATGAAGGGCGTTTTGCCAGGGCACATATGTGCTCAAAAGGGCGCGTGAGCCAGCACCAGCACTTAGAGTCGCGCATCACGCAAGCCAAGCGTAGAGACTGAACAGGAATCAGTCGATAGGGTTTCCACTGTAATCGTGGCCAGGGTGAAACCTTAGGAGGCGAGTTTGAGGTAGTTCTCCGGCAGCCCTTGCAGCTACGAACCCTCTTGTCGGGGTGGATTCCTAGTCTGTCCCTAGGGTTTCTATGGGCCCTCATCAGGGGTAACCTCCCTATTGACGATGAGCCATAGAGATGCAAACTAGGTTTGTCCACCCTCAGCGACGTTTCTTCGGTCGGGCAGATACCGGTGATTCTGACTACCACACCACGTTCCGGCGCAAGACGGATGCGGAGTCCGGCAATCTATATGCGACTTATTCGGCTTCTTGTCGCGCTCCTCCTACTCCTTAGTGCGTTGACCCGTGCCCAGGCACTGCCACAGGAGCAAGATAGAGAGCCCTTGGGCTCCCTCACAAGCATTGGGGAGGTCTATGTGAATGACTCCCCGGCAACTGTCGAAATCACGATTTTTTCTGGCGACAGAGTACGTACCGGGGAATCCGGCTCCGCGACCTTTAACATGAGCGGAAAGGGCTCGCTCAAAGTCTCTCCGCGCAGTCAAGTCCTCTTCTCCGGCAAATACGAATATACGGCTGAGTTGGAAGCCGGGGCAGTGGTGATGAATTCCGTTAGCGGACCAAATGGATTCACACTTCGGATTGGAAACGACGTGCTGGTTCCTCCCATCAAGGAGCGTACGGCATTGGCCTCAATTGACAGAGCTCCCGATGGTTCTTTCCTGGTCGCCTGTTCGGACGGAGCCATAGGCGTCTTAACCCTGAAGGGGACATCGGGCCTATTTCTCCAAGTTGGTCAGTCCGTGAGCGCTGCGCCGAACGGCCAATTGTTTCCAGTAGTGCAACAAGCCGCTACCACCGAGAAATTACTTTCCGGGAGATCGACTTCTGGAGCCCGAAGGGCTAGGGGCAGCTATACGGGATGGGGATTTCTCGGGGCGGCAGCTGCCGGGGCAGCCGGAATTGCGGCGGCTCAAAGCCACGGCGGCGGAAAGCAACCCATTAGCCCCTCTGCGCCTTAAGACCCGGTCCGGGCCTCCAAGCTATTTGTAAAACCGTGGCGCATTGCCTCAAGCCCTGTTTCAATAGCCTACAGGATCGCCACGGCGCATCGATCAGATGGCCTCTTTGGGCATCCCGCGGCATCAGAAGCGCCTCCATTTAGTTCTTAGGGTTTGACGGACCCGCCATCCGAAACTTGACTATGACATCTTGCTCCGTTTCTACTGGTTGTCCACCGAGCAAAGTTTTTGCGTAACGCCATTCGCGAATCGCACTCGAGGCCGCCTTCGCAAGCAAAGCTGGCCCACTTGCTAGCTCGACGTTCTGCACGGACCCATCGCCGCCGACAACAACGTGTAACTTGACGGTGCCCTGGATCCCTTGGCTCTTCGCGTCCTCAGGATAAACTGGCTCTACAAGCGAGATGGCGCGGCCGATTTGCAAACTGCTTCCATTCGATGGTTTCTGTGAACTGACGTCTGCGGGGACTCGAATCGACGGGTAAGGATCAGTGCTGACCGCCACCGACCACGTTGGAGCCACGGAAGCAGTTGGCGGCTTCGAAGGAGGCGGGGGACCCTCTTTCACCTCAGTCGCCGTTCCACTCGGGACACGCGCGGCCGGGCTCATTGCTGCCGTGGCGGTGCTTTCGGTTGGTTGAGCGGGCGAACTTCCCGCGACTGGGCTTCGAACGTTCTCCGCGGCTGGGCTCGTTGCTGGCGTGGCGCTGCTCTCGGTTGGTTGAGCAGGCGAACTTTCCACGACCTGGCTTCGAGTATTCTCCACGACTGGATTCGGCACAGCGACAACAGTGCGCTCCGGAAGCTTTGCAGGCTGATTCTCCGGCAAGGAATTATCAGCGCGGCGAACATCACGATTAACAGTGGGCCTTGCAGCACGGAGGTCAATGTTGCCTACCTGCAGAGGTACGGTTTCCAAGTGCTCTGCGGAACCATTCCGAGGACGGTCAGCGGGCAGGTCCAACCCCTGCGCTTGCGGACCGCTATTCTCCGATCGGAGCGCGGGGGCATCTGTACTCTTAGTTGCGGGAATCGGCATATTCACCTCTGCGTGCTTGTTTAGGCCCTCTGTATTCTGTCCGATGAATGAAACCAATTCTTTCCGGGGGGCTGGCGGCGTTGCAACCCATCCTATGGCTACAATGGCCGCCGCTACACCGGAGAGTATGACCGTCACGGCAAGTCTCCCCCGACTTTCAGCTCCTCCTTCTGAACTCAGCCGATGAATTACAGGAGTCGATTTGCGCTTGGATTCGTTTTTCTCTGAGGTCTTTGGAGGCCAAGCATCCGATGCAGCGAATGTCGGTGTTTCCTTCTCAGCATGCATGCTGGGCACAACAAGAGGCGGAGGAGCCGAGCTCTGCCAGTGTTGTTGAACCGCCCTGTCTGAGGGTGGATCTACGGGCGCAAGGATTTTCAGTTTGGGAATGTCCGGTATTTCCGGATGAATTGCGAGGCTGTCGGGAACCGTGACGTTTTGCGCCTGAAGTTCACTCGGCAACTCCTGCTGAGAAATCCGCCTGGCGATTATCCGGCGCGCCGATCCTGTCGGATTGACGAATCGAATCCCGGCTTCTCTTCTTGATTCGTTGATCCACGCAATCTGCCCACTTACTTCGATCTGCTCCCTCGGCCCCTTGAATTTAATCCCTATGGATGGGAAGTCTTTCTCGGCAAGAGTCATAGCGGTGGTAACCGCAAGGCCGCCTTCGCTGATGTTAAGGAGCAAGCCGCCGTTGTCCCGGCCCAAATCGATGAAACTGATGGGCCTGATCTGCTGCCGGGGATGAACGCGGCGTTCGCCAGGCTGGGCTGAACTGTCTCCGCCAGCCAGGTCGTCTGACCCGGCCCATGTGGATTGCGGGAATAGTTCAGAAACAATTCCCGCCGGTTGGTTGATGAGCGCGGAAGAATCCTCCTGCAGGTACAGCTCGGGGATGCGTTCTTCCGCAGGCGTTCCTGCCGGCGCACCGCCCGCTGGGTGTTTTTGCGGTTTTGGGACTATCTCTGCTCCAGGCTGAGGTTCGCCTTGCGAGCTTTCGGTGGCAAGCCAGTCAGTGATTCGCCGGCGCGCCTCTACGGGCAAGCCGACGAATCTTATCCCCGCCGTTTTTCTTGATTCACTTTTCCAGATTATCCGTCCGGTTGCTTTCATCCAGCCACCGGAGTCCGGCAATAGAATCCGCATGCTTAGAAGCTCATCCCCACCAAGAATCATTGCGGCAGAGAGGGCTAGTCCGTCCTCTGTCATGTTGTAGATGAGACCGCCGTTTACTTTACCCAGGTCCGCGTAGATCGGTGGGGTAACAGGGGTGCGTGTCCGGGCACGGCGTTCGGTGACGCCGAGAGCTTTCTTTCGAGCGCTATGTGATCTGCCCAGCATGCCCTGCAATCATGGACGAGGAATCCTGCAAGAATCCTTCCAACATTCACTCAAATCTTAGGTTTACGCAACACTACCTTCAATCCGGTAAAACCCTGCACTGACCCGAAATACAGTGCCCTGAACCGCGAAGAATCGTTCCAAATCCTCAGGGGCTAGTTGGCTGGGGTGAGACTGACTCGGTCGACCCAGACAGTGCCGCTGATCTGGTTGTCAAGTTTCTGGCTCGGGGGCCGCGCGATTCTGACGATCAGCAAGCGCGTGTCGGCCTTGGTCTTGAATTCAAGGTGTTGCGAGGACCAGCCGGACGTACCCACGGTGTTTTCGGTCGATACGAACAGCTTGCCCATGTCGAAGGCATCGAACACCTGGAACCTTGGTCCGCTGTCCGTGGAAATCCCTTTCATTTGTAGAGTACCGGAAAACCGGTACGGGGTGTTTGGCTGGACGGCCACGTACTGCAATACGTGTCCATAGTCGAGGTTGCGCTTCCCATTGAATTCTATGCGAAGTGCGCGCACTCCCTCGAAAGCATCCTGGAAATCCATGCTCACCACAGCTCCATCGACGGGGACAATGCGCCAATCGAACCCCCCGTCGAGAATGTCGTGTTCAAAACCCCCGTTGGCCACCAAATTGAAATTGTTTACAAGCGGGCCAATTTGCGCCGGGAAGCGCTCGGCCAGTGCGGACCACGCTGCGACCAGGCGCCCGGGCTCGCGGCGTTGGATGAGTGCATCGAGATAGGGGAAGGCCTGCCGGAGGTCAAACGGCAATTTCAGTTGGAGCAGGCGGAGCCAAACTTGTTCGGCGGTCGTCACGTTGCCCGCTTCCATTTCGAAGTTGAGATAGTCAAAGAATACCGACGCCTGGGGAGGAAGCATCTGCAGAATCGCACGATTGTCCCGCGTCGCGCTTACGGCAAGCCGGAACACGTCCCGGTGCGCCGGGATGTTTCCTACGAGTACAACCCGCAGCGCGGCTAGTGCCTCGGGGATCCTGTGAGTCCGAAATGCAAAATTGGCGAATCTCCAGTTGATCTCCGGCGAGTTAGGGAAGAGCCGGAGCGCCCGCTTGAATGCGCTCAACGCGTCGTTGGTCCGCCCAGCCCAATCGTAGGCCGAGCCAAGATCACTCCAAAAGTGAGCGTCATAGGGGCTCAAGCGCTTTGCACTCTCGTAAAACGCAACGCTCGCATCTAAGTTTTTCGGGGTCCCATAGAGGTGCGTGAGGGTGCCGAGCGCGTCATAATACTGCGGATTATCGCGTTCCCATTGTAGGGCGGCTTGAACCGAGGTTGGCGACTCTTGGCGAAAATACCAATCAGCGATCCCTCGTCTTCCCACTAGGTAGATGCAGAAAAGCAAGCCAAGCGCCAAGCAAATTCTAATCGCAAAAGTGAATAACTGCCGGTCACTCAAGTTCCACCGCTCGACGGTCTCACCTTCGCTATTTCCCCTGGGGACTGAATCTCCTGGGTTCCGGCGACGCGCCAGGGACGATGCCAGCGCCAACCTTTGAGGCCAATTCCGTGGGTGGCACGTTTCTCATCTTCAGTATGAAGGACTCTAAGTGTGAGGTGGCCTCCCACGGTTCGATCTTGCCCCGGCCAACCGCCAGACGCAACATCAAATCAAGTATCCAAGAATTGTTCCCGCAAAAATTCCAGCCGAAGGAGATATGTTTTTTCTTGACTTCTCCCTTTATAGAACTTGCCAGGTATTCATCTCCGTGTCCGCTGTAGTCGTGATGTGCCAAAAAGGAACCGCGCCAGTCTCGTTAAGGCATGTACGTTCAGGTTTTTAGGGTCTTGACCGGATTGTGAGTAGGTTGGGTGTCAGCTAGCTTACTGCCCTGGGCGATTTCCTTCTACTACGGCGCTGCGGTTGAAACACGACAGGAGCGTTCGAGGGAACCCCGGGCCAACACCGTGGCAGGGTCGCCGAATCTTGGGACTCTTACGGCGGTAGCTTCTCTAGGGAGTCAATTATGAGTTTACGCCAACTACAGTGGCCATGGTTTGCCATCCTGGCCAGAACCGGCAGAGAAAAGTCGACGACGCTGCTTCTGGAGAACTTGGGCTACCAGTGCTTCTTGCCCGTTAGCAAGTCCAGGAGGCAGTGGTCTGACCGCATTAAGGAGTTGGAGGTGCCGTTGTTCCCTGGTTACCTGTTTTGCAGGATGAATCCGCACAATCGTTTGCCCGTGCTCCAGACTCCGGGCGTTATCCAGATCGTGGGAGTTGGCAAGAGCCCGATTCCAGTAGAGGAACAGGAAATCGCAGCCATCCAGTGCGCAGAGAAAAGCGGTCTATCGGTAATGCCGTGGCCTTACCTGAAAGTTGGTCACGTCGCGCGAATTGAGGACGGGCCTCTGACCGGTTTGACCGGAATCGTCGTAAAGATCAAGTCGGGATTGAAGCTCGTTCTATCGGTCACGCTCCTGCAACGATCCGTGGCCGTCGAAGTCGATCGCCACTGGCTGAGCGTGCATCCGAACGAAGGTCCAAGCGCATTTAAGGATGCCACAGACTCCGCGACTCCTGTTGATCCGGCCCATTTATCCGGAGCGC
>WNFS01001032.1_pt1 | contig 20501 bp, 17 predicted proteins | sample 5400141 | NCBI WGS metagenome assembly WNFS01 (sample SAMN13153358, study PRJNA577476) | soil metagenome | isolation source: 60 cm saprolite under Madrone tree | place: USA:California | collected 2016-06-14
ACAGCGTGTACGAAGCCGGACGACAGCCGATGGCGCTGCCTTTGGGGACGGATAGGAGATCCACATTCCACCGATACCTATAATTACGCGATGTCGATGCGCAAGGAGTCGCGCAACGTGAACGGCGAGTCGGCGCAAGGCCGTAGACCCGAGGGCGAACGCAGTCGCGGCGCGAAGGCGAGCGCGGCGCGCTCCTGGTCGGCGGGCGGTCGGGGGGCCCGCCTGCTGGCAGAAGCGGGCTGGATCGCCGGCACGCTGATCGCGCTTGCGTTGGCCGTGGCACTGGTGTCCTACCAGCGCGAGGATCCGGGTTTTTCGAATTCGGTCAGCCTGCCGCAGGTGCAGAACCTGGCCGGCAGAGTCGGCGCGTGGGTGGCGGACTCGATGCTGGTCGCCTTTGGCTATTCGGCCTACCTGTGGGTACTGGCGGCGCTCGCGTGGTCGGCTCGGTTCTGGCGGCGCCTGTTCGTGCATCGCAGGCCCGCTGCGGCCGAAGGGCAACGTGACGGGGTGGCACGCTGGCTGCGCGCGCTGGCGCTGCTGGGGCTGGTGGCGGCCTTCGCCGCTCTCGCCACGCTGCGCCTGCACAGCCTGGACGCGACGCTGCCGGGATCTGCCGGCGGAGCGCTGGGCGACCTGATCGCTCCGTACGCCACGCACGCGTTCGGCTTCACCGGCGCCACGGTCGTGCTGCTGGCGCTGAGTGCGCTGGCGGCCAGCCTGCACTTCGGATTCTCCTGGCTCGGGCTGGCCGAGGCGATCGGCACCGCGTTCGAGGCGGTGTCCGGGCGCGTGCGCCGGATGCGCGAGGCCAAGATCGACCGCTCGATCGGCGAGGCGGCGGTGGCCGAGCGCGAGGCGACCCTGGCGCATGAGCGCGAGCGGCTGGTGGAAGCCCCGCCCGTTCACATCGAGCGGCAAAGTGCGCATCCGCCGCCCTCGGAGCGGCGCCAGAAGGAACGGCAGGTGCCGCTGTTCTCGGAACTTTCCACCAGCAGGTTGCCGCCGCTGGATCTTCTGGACGAGCACGATCCCGCGGTCGAGGCCATCTCGGCCGACACGCTGGAGTTCAATTCGCGGCTGATCGAACGCAAGCTGAAAGACTTCGGGGTCGACGTCAGCGTCATCGCCGCCTATCCCGGTCCGGTCATCACCCGCTACGAAGTCGAGCCGGCCACCGGGGTCAAGGGCAGCCAGATCGTGAATCTGGCCAAGGATCTGGCGCGCGCGTTGTCGCTGGTGTCGATCCGCGTGGTCGAGACGATCCCGGGCAAGAACCTGATGGGACTGGAGCTGCCCAACCCGCGCCGACAGGTCGTGCGGCTGTCGGAAATCCTGGGCTCGGCCGTGTACGGCGAGAGTCACTCGCCGGTCACGCTGGGCTTGGGCAAGGACATCTCGGGCAAGCCGATCGTGGTCGACCTGGCGCGGATGCCGCACCTGCTGGTGGCCGGCACGACCGGATCGGGCAAATCGGTGGGCGTCAACGCGATGATCCTGTCGATCCTGTACAAGTCGGACCCGTCGCAGGTGCGGCTGCTGATGATCGATCCGAAGATGCTCGAGCTGTCCACCTACGGGGACATTCCGCACCTGATCGCGCCGGTCGTCACCGACATGCGCGAGGCGGGTCACGCGCTGAACTGGTGCGTGGGAGAAATGGACCGGCGCTACCGGCTGATGAGCCGGCTGGGCGTTCGCAGCCTGAGCGGCTACAACCAGAAGATCGCCGAAGCGCGCTCGCGCGGCGCGCCGATCGTCGATCCGTTCGCGCTCGATCCGTTCACGGCCGCGCCCCTGGAGCAGCTGCCGGTGATCGTGGTCGTGATCGACGAGCTGGCCGACCTGATGATGGTCACCGGCAAGAAGGTCGAAGAGCTGATCGCGCGGATCGCGCAAAAGGCGCGCGCGGCCGGCATGCACCTGATCCTGGCCACCCAGCGCCCATCGGTGGACGTGATCACCGGTCTGATCAAGGCCAACATCCCGACCCGCATTTCGTTCCAGGTCTCCAGCCGCGTCGATTCGCGCACGATCCTGGACCAGATGGGGGCCGAGGCGCTGCTGGGGCAGGGCGACATGCTGTACATGCCGGCCGGGGCGGGCTTTCCGACCCGGGTGCACGGCGCTTTCGTGTCCGACGCCGAGGTGCACCGCGTCGTCGAGTGGCTCAAGTCGCTGGGCACGCCGAACTATGTCGAGGGCGTGCTGGATGCGCCGGACGAGTTGCCCGGCGCGGGCGAGCCGGGCGGCGCTCCGACCGGCGAGGCCGATCCGCTGTACGACCAGGCGGTGGAGATCGTCGTGCGCAACCGGCGCGCCTCGATTTCCCTGGTGCAGCGGCATCTTCGGATCGGCTACAACCGCGCTGCGCGCCTGCTGGAGGACATGGAGCGGGCGGGCCTGGTGTCCGCGATGCAATCCAACGGGAACCGCGAGATCCTGGTGCCGGCACGGGGCGAGGCGTGATCCTGCTTCGCGGCTTCGCCGCTTCGGAGGACAAGCCCTCCGAAGCGCAGCGCGCGAAGGCGGGCAAGCCTGGTTTGTTGCTCGTGCTGCTGCTGGCTTGCAGCCTGCCGGTGGCGTGGGCCGATTCGCTGCAGCAGTTGCGCGATTTCCTGACGCAGACGCAGAGCGCGCGCGGCGACTTCTCGGAAACCTCCTCCGGCAAAGGCCCGGCCTCGCACGGGCCCCAGCGAAGGCAAGGGAGCTTCGAGTTCGCCCGTCCCGGCCGTTTCCGGTGGATTTACACCAGCCCGTATCAGCAGACGATTGTCAGCGACGGCTCCAGGCTGACCGTGTACGACCCGGACTTGAACCAGGTCACGATCAAGAAGCTCAAGGGCGCGATTCCCGCCTCGCCGGCCTCGATCCTGTTCGGCTCCAACGAGTTCGAGCGCGACTTCCAGGTGAGCAGCGACGGCGAGCGCGACGGCCTGGAGTGGATCCTGGCAACGCCCAAGTCGCAGGATTCCTCGTTCGCGCGGATCCGGATCGGCTTTCGCGACGGGCTGCCGGTGGCGATGGAGCTGGCCGACAGTTTCGGACAGACCACGGAGCTGCGCTTCTCCGGGCTGCAGCGCAACCAGAGGATCGATCCGGCCCGCTTTCATTTCGATCCACCCAAAGGGGCGGACGTGCTGGAAGACCAGTGAACGACCTGTTCGAAAGCGCGCGGCCGGCCAGCGGGCCGGGCGCTGCCGCCCCGCTGGCCGAGCGGATGCGGCCGCGCCGTTTCGAGGACGTGATCGGCCAGTCCCACCTGCTGGGGCCCGGCAAGCCGTTGCGCATCGCGTTCGAGTCGCGCCATCCGCACTCGATGATCCTGTGGGGGCCGCCGGGCGTGGGAAAGACCACGCTGGCCCGGCTGATGGCCGACGCGTTCGGACTGGAATTCATCGCGATTTCGGCGGTGCTGGGCGGCGTGAAGGACATCCGCGACGCGGTGGAACGGGCGCAGGCGACGCTGGCGCGCAGCGGACGGCCGACCGTGGTGTTCGTCGACGAGGTGCACCGCTTCAACAAGGCGCAGCAGGATGCGTTCCTGCCGCACGTGGAGTCGGGCCTGTTCGTGTTCGTCGGCGCCACCACCGAGAACCCGTCATTCGAAGTGGTCGGCGCGCTGCTGTCCAGGGCCTCGGTGTACGTGCTGGAGCCATTGACAGGCGAGGAGCTGGGTGAGTTGCTGGAGCGCGCGCGGCGCGATTACCTGAACGGCGTGGCGATCGATGCGGGAGCGCGCCAGATGCTGATCGAGCTGGCCGACGGCGATGCGCGCCGGCTTCTGAATGCGCTGGAAGTCGTGTGCGATGCGGCCGCGCGATCGGGCAGCGCGATCGACGTGCCGTTCCTGCGCGCCACGCTGCCGGCGACACTGCGCCGCTTTGACAAGGGTGGCGAGAACTTCTACGACCAGATCTCGGCCCTGCACAAGGCGGTGCGCGGCTCGGACCCGGATGCGGCGCTGTACTGGATGGTGCGGATGCTCGACGGCGGCACCGACCCGCTGTACATCGCGCGGCGCGCGATCCGGATGGCCTCGGAGGACGTTGGCCTGGCCGATCCGCGCGCGCTGACCATGGCGCTGGAGGCCGCGCAGGCGTACGAGCGGCTCGGCTCGCCCGAAGGCGAGCTGGCGCTGGCGCAGGCAATCGTGTACCTGGCGGTCGCGCCCAAGTCGAACGCGGTCTACGCGGCGTTCGGCCAGGTGCGCGAGTTCGTCGCGCACGACGGCACGCGGCCCGTTCCGCTGCATCTGCGCAATGCGCCCACGCGCTTGATGAAGGACCTGGGTTACGGCCGCAACTACCGCTACGCGCACGACGAGCCGGACGCTTTCGCGGCCGGCGAAACCTATCTGCCCGAGGGCGTGCGGTCGCCCGGCTGGTATCGTCCGACCGACCGCGGACTGGAGGCGAAGATCGCGCAGCGGATCGAAGAGCTGCGGCGCCTGAACCAGGTGAGCGAGGCGAGCGGAAAAGAAGATGCTTGATGTAGCGCTTCTCAGGAAGGATCTTGCCGGCGTGGCCGCGCGCCTGCGCCAGCGCGGTTTCGAGCTGGATGTGGGCGCTCTGGAGGCTCTGGAAGCCGATCGCAAGTCGGTGCAGACGCGCACCGAGGACCTGCAGGCGCGGCGCAACGCCTTATCCAAGCAGGTCGGGCAGCTGAAGTCGCGCGGAGCGGATGCCTCGGCACTGATGGCCGAGGTGGCGCAGATCCCGGACCAGCTCAAGCATCTCGAGCAGCATCTGGCCGACGTGCAGGCGCGGCTGCAGCAGATCCTGACGGAAACCCCGAATTTGCCGCACGAGTCGGTGCCGGTCGGAAGCTCCCCGGACGACAACGTCGAGGTGCGCCGCTGGGGCAGTCCGCCTCGCTTCGAGTTCGCGGTGAAGGACCATGTAGACCTGGGTGCCGCGCTCGGGATGGACTTCGAGACGGCGGCCAAGCTGTCGGGCGCACGTTTTGTCGTGCTGAAGGGCGCGCTGGCCCGTCTGCACCGGGCGCTTGCCCAGTTCATGCTGGACGTGCAGACGGCCGAGCACGGCTACACCGAGTGCTACACGCCGTACATCGTCAACGCCGCCACGCTGACCGGAACCGGGCAGCTGCCCAAGTTCGAGCAGGATCTGTTTGCCGCCCGCAAAGGCGGGCACGAAGGCAGCAGCGAGCCGATGTACCTGATCCCGACCTCCGAAGTGTCGCTGACGAACTTCGTGCGCGACCAGATTCTGCGCGAGGACGACCTGCCGCTGCGCCTGACCGCGCATACGCCGTGCTTCCGGTCGGAGGCCGGCTCCTACGGCAAGGACACGCGCGGAATGATCCGGCAGCACCAGTTCGACAAGGTCGAGATGGTGCAGATCGCGCATCCGGCACATTCGTACGAGGCGCTCGACGAGATCGTCGGGCACGCGGAGAACATCCTGCGCAAGCTCGAGCTGCCGCACCGGGTGCTGGTGCTGTGCACCGGCGACCTCGGATTCGCCTCGGCCAAGACGTACGACGTGGAGGTGTGGCTGCCGGCGCAGCAGGCGTACCGGGAAATCTCGTCGTGCTCGAACTGCGAAGCGTTCCAGGCGCGCCGGATGCAGGCGCGCTTTCGCAACGCGCAGGGTCGCAACGAGCTGGTGCACACGCTGAACGGATCCGGGCTGGCAGTGGGCCGCGCGCTGGTCGCGCTGCTGGAGAACAACCAGCGCGCCGACGGTTCGGTCGGGATCCCGGCGGTGCTGCGCCCGTACATGGCGGGGATCAGCGAGCTGCGACCAGGGTAGGGCGGTCGGGTTTGTTAAACTGCGCGCCCGCCGCGGAGAGGTGGCAGAGTGGTCGAATGCGCCGGATTCGAAATCCGGTGTACGGTTTTACCGTACCGTGGGTTCGAATCCCACCCTCTCCGCCAAGCTATTGAAAAATAATAGATTTATTCGTTACGGTGCCGGTGGTTTGATTTGGTCTATTTATTTTTCCCCCACCCTTCCCCCAGAATTTTCGGCAGCGCCTCGACCACCATGCGAGATCAGCCTGCGGACAATTCGCTGTCACTGAATCGGTCGCTCATGCGGTGGTCTCCTCTGCGCGAGAGATGCGGCGATCATTGGCAGATTGATGATCTTTTCGAGCTGCTGGACGTTGGCCAGTACCGCGTCGAGGGGTGGCGCCTTGCCGAATACCATTGCTGCCATTGCTTCGTAGTCTCTCGCGAGAGCATCGCGCATGGCTGTGCCGGGTGAAAGCGTAAAAGTGCCGGGCTGCGCCGTTTCCAGTCCCAGATCGGTGCTCCCGAAAAACAGCCTTGCGTGCTGAACGCAGTCGACAGCGAGCACGTGATCGGTCTGCCACTCGTGCGCCGAAGCTGCCTGCATAAGCTGGTGCACGTCGTAGTAATGGCGCGAAACGCGCTGCCCGCCATGGCGGAGCTCGTTGCGTCGATCATGCCACTGTCGCAGTGCAGGATGATCACTTTGTCCCAGAAGGTACGCTCCGGCTTCACGGTAGTGACGTTGGTCACGGTGAGGTCGAGGTTGGGCAGATCCTGCGCCACGTAGGGCGTTACCGCGGCGGCCACGTGCGGATCCAATGCCGATTTTGCTCCTGACTCGATCTTGACCGCAGAGCGAATGTAGTCGCCGGTCGCAGCCGTAACGGACGGGTACCAGAAAAGCAGGCTCTGGCCATCCTTGTCGTCCGGATCGGGTTCCGCGCGAAAACGCGCCTCGGGAATGGCCGATGCGGCGAGTCGAGTGAATTGATCCATCAGCGGCCCGGTGATGTAGGCTTGGCAGGCATTGCGGATGGCCTCCAGGAGTGCACGGCGCTTCTTTCCGCTCAGGGCGTCAAGCTCAGCCACATCGGCCGGTTGCCCCAGGTCATCGCGGAATACGGTGATGTCGATATCTTCTGAGAACCGAGAGATCAAGCCGAAGGCCTTGGACAGCGAGGTGCCTCCCTTGAATAGGAGGCGCGGGCCACCCGCCGCGAGACCATTGAACAACGCATCGAGAGTCCAGCAAGCCCAGAAATCCTTTTCGACGTTCTGGACTGCCGTGCCCATGCGGGCAGCGGCTCCCAGAAACAGGTCGCGCCGCTCTGCGTCGTTGGCCGTGATGATTTCCTGGAATGCTGGATTCAACGCCTTGCCTCGACGTGTTTCGGCGAGCGACGGCGAGCCGCTGGTCTCCTATGGCTGCTGCCCGGTTTTAGCGTCTTGATCAATGGGGTCGGCCGGCCGCAGCCAGGTAATTCGCGGACGACACCTTGCATCCAGGCGGGCATCACGGCAAAACCGTCCAGTAAGTCCTGGCGGATCGCTGCGCCGTGAGCTGGGTCTGCCAGCACCTGGGTCAATCGGCGCAGGATGCGGTCGCGATCGGAAGCTAGGGTGTCCTTCAGCCAGTGCAGCGCCTGCACGACGCGCATGGCTGGGCGTCCAGCCCAGTAGAGGCGGCTTGGTGCAGTGTGCTTGAACTCGATGGTCAGACTGTCGAGCTTTATGTCGCGGCGGCGGGCGTCGGTGTGGATCGTGACACGCGCAGGCACGGCGTCGGTCAAACCTAGATCGTTGGCGGCGGTCATGCCGTCGACGAGCAGGCGCAACTGATCGCGGCGAGCGATAGCTTCCACGACTGCCCGATAGTCCGGTGTCGTAGGCCGCTTCGTGAGACGGTTCAGCGCCGGCTTGTCGTACAGACCGCGGTCGATACGGCGCAGATCACCGGCCAATACCATGCGCTGCAGGTTCTTGTCGACGGCGTCACGGCGGCCGAGGTGTGCAAAGTCCGACGGCACCCAGACATGGCCAGGGCCGGTGGCATCGATCAGCGAGGAAATGCTGGATTTGAGGTCGGACATGGGTGATTGTGTCCGATACTTGTATACTATTTTCGGACGCCTGGCAAGGCCAATGTCCGAAAAATGATATCTTATTTCGGACATAGCGGTCTTGGCTACAAACCCGCTCCGTCGGTAGCCCAGGACCAGGGATACGTCGAACTCGTCCTTGCAAAAGCGCCCCACCAAGACGTCCTGATTAAGCGAAAAAAACGGCATCGGACCATACAAACCCCTCCTCGGTTGGTCAGCGCACGCTCGGCGCTTCCGGCAGGTTCATTCGGGCGCCGAACAGATCACCTCGGCCAGTTCGGCGGGTGGGTGGCGGGTAAAGCCATCACTTGACGTTTAACGCTACGCGTTATATCATCACTTTCGTGGCGATCCGCTCGTTCAGGTGTGCAGACACCGAGGCGCTTTACGAGGGTCGCAATCCGCGACGATTCCGAAACATGGCGGCAGTCGCGCAGCGCAAGCTGGAAATGCTCGATGCTGCAGCAGAGCTTCGAGATCTAGCCTCGCCCCCTGGCAATCGCCTGGAAGCGCTGGCAGGGCGCCGCAAAGGGCAGCACAGCATCCGCATCAACGATCAATGGCGGGTGTGCTTCAGGTGGACGGCGACGGGCCCTGAGAATGTGGAAATTGTCGATTACCACTGAGGATGATGGACATGGCAACGAACAGGATGCGGCCGATTCACCCCGGTGAAGTGCTGCGCGAGGAATTTGTGGCCCCGCTCGGCATGAATGCGCACGCCCTTGCGATGGCGCTGCATGTGCCAGCGCCGCGGATCAACGACATCGTTCGCGAGCGGCGGGCAATCACGCCCGACACGGCGCTGCGGCTTGCGCGCTACTTCGACACGTCGGCGCAATTCTGGCTGAATCTGCAAACCGCGTTCGATCTGCGCACTGCCGAGGCCAAGATGTCGGCGCAGATCGCACGTGAAGTCGCGCCCCGCGAAGCCGACTCGATAGCCGCTTGAAACGGGAGCCGTGCTAATGACCGAAGGCGATATTTGAGGCCACGGCCCGAACACTTAGATTGACCACCGATTCGATCGCTTGTGGGAACGAATGGCGCGGGTGTCCGATCCCAAGACAAAAAGACTCCGCATTTAGACGGTTGACTCGGTGACCCTGAATTCCTTCCCCCACATTTCCCCCAACCCTGGTCAACGCCAGTCAGCCCCAGAGGGAATCCGCTCTCGTGGACAACAACGGTCCCCTCTGGCCCCCGGATTCGAAATCCGGTGTACGGTTTTACCGTACCGTGGGTTCGAATCCCACCCTCTCCGCCATCATCAGCCTTTCCGTAACTGCACTTGACTGCAAGTGCGTGCACTAAGCACTTGAACTTGCAGGACAAATCGGACGTTCGTTAGAGTCCGATGAGTGCCAGTGTGCCCCTTGCGGTTGCCCTGGGCGCGGCCGTGGTCGAGTACTACTTGCGGTCTGTTGGTTTTCCTCACAACCTCGGTCTGAGACCGGCACGCCGGCGCCCCAGATCGAAAAGACCCGTCGTGAAAGGATTGCTGCTGCTGGTTCTGGGCGCCGGATCGCTCGGGCAGATTGCTTGGGCTGCCTCGATCAGGCGCGCCGGAAACCCGCCAGACATCGCGTAGCGTGCGGACAGCCAAGCGTGTGCAAGTACGCGCGGCAATGCTGCCAAGCGGTCAGCAGTTGCGTCTATCTGCGCGTTCGTCATGCGGGACTCGCGAGTGCCTTGAGGGCGACATCGACGATTCCTTCCAACACTCGACGTTCGGGTTTGGTCTTCGCGAGGATGTTCAAGCCCTGCACGAGGCAGACCAGAAAAGGCGCGACTTGCGGTCCGATACCTTGGGCCAACTCGCCGGAAGCTTGCGCACGGGCCAGCGCGCTCGCGAACGCCGACTCGATTCGCGTCAGGTGCAGCTTGACCCGGGCAGCGACGTCCGGATCATGCAACGCAAGCTCGGCGGCCGAATTTGTGATGAGGCAGCCCCAACGCCGCTTGCCATCCAGCATCGCAGCAATCAGATGGCCGAAATACGAGCGGATGCCGGTCAGCCCGGAATGGCCGCTGCCAATCCGCTTGATGGCCTGTCGCGATACGGTGTCGACGTAGCGGTCGAGGGTCGCGAGAAAAAGCGTGCGCTTGTCGCCAAACGCACCATACAGGCTCCCGGGATTGAGTCCCATCGCGGCGCACAGATCCTGAACTGCGGTGCCGTCGAAGCCGTGCTCCCAGAAAGTATCCACCGCTTCGTCCAGCACCGCGGCTTCGTCGAATTCCTTTGGTCGTGCCATCCGTAGCAATAAGCGAGTGACCGTTCAAGAAACTGTAGCCCGATCTACGGGTAGTGGAGCCAGCCAGTGATCCCTTTGACGCACGTATTATTGAACATATAATCAATAATAGCCAAAAATTCAGGAGAGTCAAGATGCGAATCGCGGTGATGGGGACAGGTGGGGTCGGCGGGTATTTTGGAGCCCGCCTCGCGCTCGGCGGCTGCGATGTCAGCTTCATCGCACGCGGTCGACATCTCGACGCGATCCGGGGGCACGGCCTCAAGGTGGAGAGCCCGTTGGGCGACATGCATCTGGCGACTCCGCGAGCGACTGACGACCCGGCCGATATTGGGCCGGTCGACCTCGTCCTTTTCGTGGTCAAGCTCTGGGATACGGAAACGGCGGCGAAGGCGGTGGCGCCGCTGATCGGGCCGGAAACGGCGGTCGTTTCCCTGCAGAACGGTGTTCGTAAGGACGATATTTTGCGCAACGTCCTGGGAGAGCGCGCCGTGATGGGCGGCGCGTGCTACATCGCCGCGCAAATCGCGCAGCCGGGCGTCATTCGGCACTCCGGCACGATGCAGAAGCTGGTTTTCGGCGAGTACGACGGCAAACGCTCGATGCGTGCCGAGGCGTTTCTCGACGCCTGCCGACAGGCGGGCGTTGAGGCCGAGATCAGCGCCGACATCCGCCGCACTATCTGGGAGAAATTCGTGTTCCTGGTCGGCTTGTCGGGGTTGACCACGACCATACGCAAGCCGATCGGACCGATCCGCTCGAACCCGCGCACGCGCGCGCTGCTCCACGATGCGATGCGCGAGGTCGTCGCGGTCGGTCGGGCGCAGGGCGTGCAACTCGCCGCGGACTTCGCGGACAATCGCCTCGCGTTCAGCGACGGCCTGCCCGCCACGATGACCTCCTCGATGCATAACGACCTCGAACGTGGCAACCGGCTGGAAGTCGACGGGCTGAGCGGAGACGTCGTCGAGCTAGGCGGCGCCGCCGGCGTGCCGACCCCCGTAAATCGCGTCATCTACGACATTCTGGTCTTGCACGCGGCGGGCCAGGGCCAAGCCTAAGTGATCCCAGTTCTGCACGTCCGCTCGCTTCGCAGCACGCCAGTCACCGTTCCGATGGCACGGCCGCTCGGCACGAGCGCGCAAACGATTCGCCATGCGCCACTGCTGCTCATCGACCTTGACACCGCGGAGGGGATTACCGGTCGCGCCTACTTGTTCTGCTATCTTCCGGCGGTTCCCGCCGCAGTGGCGCGCATCCTCGAGGCGGCGTTCGAGGTCATCGCCGATGCGCGGGTCGCACCCCTTGATATCGGCACTACGCTGGCGCGCCATTTTCGATTGATCGGAGTGCGCGGAGTGGTCGCCATGGCGCTTGCGGGGATCGACGTCGCCTGCTGGGATGCGCTGGCGATCGCCGCCGGCATGCCGCTCGCCGCGTTTCTCGGAGCGGCTCCAAAGCCGATACGCGCATACAACAGCAACGGTCTCGGTTTGATCGAAGCCGAAGCAGCGGCGGACGAGGCCGAGGAACTTCTCACCGGTGGTTTTGACGCGATCAAGATGCGATTAGGGCGCCCCACACTGGAGGCTGATCTGGCGGCGATCCGCGCGGTCCGCAAGCGTGTTCCGGACGAGATGAAGATCATGGTCGATTTCAATCAGGCACTCACGCTCGCGGAAGCGAAGCGTCGTTGCCATGCGATCGACGGCGAAGGCATCTACTGGATCGAGGAACCGATTCGGCATGACGATTACGCGGGGTGCGCCGAGCTTGCGCACGAGCTGGATACGCCGCTCCAGATCGGCGAGAATTTCTCCGGCCCACAGGCGATGGCCGCGGCGATCGCCACGCATGCTGCCGACTACATGATGCCGGACCTGGAGCGTATCGGCGGCGTGACGGGCTGGCAGCAGGCCGCAGCCCTGGCGGCCGCCGCCGGGATCGACATCTCGTCGCACCTTTTCCCCGAGGTCAGCGCACATGTTCTCGCAGCAGCTCCCACTGCGCACTGGCTGGAGTACGTCGACTGGGCCGCCCCGATTCTGGCTGCACCGTTGCAGATCGTCAACAGCTGCGCTCGTGCTGCCGACGTACCGGGGACCGGCGTGGTCTGGAATGACGAAGCGGTCGCACGCTACCGATTGGCATGAACACCGGGAAACGGCACGGCAAGAGTTGCAACGGCGGGCCGACTAAGTTCAGGCCTGGATCCGCTTTGTAATCGTTCGGCTGTGATTCCGATTGTTGTGGGTTGGAATCCCATCGTCCACTCCACCGACTCAAGGTTTCCTCAACTCATGTAATGAAAAATCGCGTAAAGCCGCCCCGCTCGACGCTGCCAAAGCCGCGCAAGCCAGCTTCTTGGGTATGAAGGGTCCCTTACATTGAGGGTACTGGCCCGCCAGCGCAACGGCAGCTGCGCCGAAGCGGATGTGATTTGCTCAAATGCGTCGATAGGCCATCCAAATGGCGACCAGCAGAGCGGCGACTGCAAACAGCGCGATCGGCCAAGCCAGACCCAACACCGTGCCCGCGTCGGCGCCGCGGATCAGGCTGGCGCGCAAGCAGCGCAGGAAATGCGTGAGCGGCAACGCGTCGCCGATCGCGCGCGCCCAGGCCGGCATCGCATGGAAGGGGAACATGAAGCCCGACAGCAGGATCGAGGGCAAGTAGAAAAACACGCCCATCTGCATCGCCTGCATCTGGGTGCGTGCCAGCAACGAGATGCTCAACCCCAGGCCCAGATTGGCCGTCATGAAAAGCGCCGCCACCGGCCACAACGCCCAGCCGCTCGCGGGGGCACCGAACAGGGCGGCCGCCAATCGTGCTAACGCGGCAAACAGCAGCAGGCCGACTACAAAATAGGTCAGGAGCTTGCCCAGCACAATGGCCGCTGCGCCGGCCGGTGAGGTCAGTAGGCCCGCCCAGGTGCCACGCTCGACCTCGCGTACGATCGACAGCGCCGACAGCAAGGTCAGCGTCAGCGTGAGGATCACCCCGGCCAAGGCCGGGACCAGGTATTCACCCGCACCGTGCCGCGCGGCGTAAAGCGTTTCGACCGTCACGATCAGGCGGCTGGCGCGTGCCGGCGCGGCCTCGCCGCCGCGCGCAGCAAGCGTGCGGTCGACGGCGTTGACTGCAGCGGCCGCGAACGGGTCGGAGAGGTCGGCCAGCAGCTGCACCTCGGTGCTTTCGCCCAAGGCCAGGCGCTGAGCCGCATCGGCAGGCCAAACCACGATGAAGCGCACATCACCGCGCTGCATCCAATGCTTGGCTTCGTCCAAGGAGGAGGTGCGCCGCTCGATGTCGAACCAGCCTTGCTCGGTGACGCGCTTCTCGGCCCGCGCCTGCAAAGCGTCGGCGCGCGCCGCACTCACCCAGGCCGTGGGCCAGTGCTTGGGGGCGAGCTCGATCGCATAGCCAAACAGCAAAATCTGCGCCAGCGGCACGCCAATCAACAACGCCGCGGTCAAGCGGTCTCGGAGGATCTGCAGTAGCTCCTTGGCGGCAATGGCACGCACGATGCGCCAGAAGCGGACGCTGCCCTGTTCATTCGCGGTCAGAGCCATCCGCCGCCCCTGTGCCAATCGCCGCTGCGGTGCGCAGCGCCGCGAGCTCGCCTGCCGACCACCGCTGCGACGGCGTGCCTTCAAACCTGAGACGGCCGCGCTCCAGCACGATCAGCTGGTCGCACAGCGCTGCTTCGGCGGGGTCGTGGCTGCTTACTACCGCGGTCGCGCCGGCGTTGACCAGGTCGCGCAGTTTGGCCCACAGGGACGCGCGCGCGCCGGCGTCCAAGCCCGCCGTGGGCTCGTCCAGAAGCAACAAGCGTGGCCAGGCCAACTGGGCCACCGCGAAGGCCACACGTTGGCGCCAGCCGCCAGAGAGTGCGCCGACGCGCTGTTGCGCCACTTCGTCCAGGCCGTGCTCATCGAGCGCAAGCGCAGAACGCCCTGCTGCATCGGCGAGGCCCATCACTCCGGCGCGAAAGCGCAGGTTCTCGCGCACGCTCAATTCGTTGTAGAGCACAGTGGACTGGGCCATATAGCCGATCTGTGCGCGCCGCCGTGCGGCCCGTGCGGCCAGCGCCTCGCCCAGCACCTGCCCTCTGCCGCTGCTGGGTCGAAGCAGGCCGCAGATCAGCTTGATCGTGGTGCTTTTGCCCGCGCCGTTGGGCCCACACAGGGCGCAGATGCCGCCCACCGGCAGGCTGAAGCTGACCGCTTCCAGCGCTAACGCCGCCCCATAGCGCACACCCACCTGCTCGAACTGGATAGCAAAGGCGGTGGCAGTCACCGTGTCAGGGCAAAGCCGCCGAAACTGTACTGGGTGGCCTCGGCGCCCAGCACCAGGGCGGTCTGCCCGGGGTCCAGCGAAGCGTAAGCGTCGCACAGCGCAGCCCAGATGCTGGCGCTGCCAAGGTTGCCAACGCGTTGGCCATGGTCGCTGACGCATTCGCGCCGCAGTGTGAAGTGGTCGGCCACGGCGTCTGCCACCAAGCCGCTGGCCTGATGCGGGATCACCATGCGCGCGTCCCCGAGTGACCAGCCCTGCGCGGCCAAGGCGTCACGCCCGGCCTCGAACAGCGTCAGCCCATTGCGCGCCACGGCATCGAAGTCGTGCACGAACTGCGCCACGCCGCTCAAGCCAACATGATCTGAGCCGCCCGCCGGCAGGCACAGCCCAGGCGCAGGCGGCGCGGGCAGCTGGCCGATGTAGGCGGCGCTCAGGCGCGGTCTTGCTGTGCCATCGTCGGGCCCCACCACGACGGCGGCGGCGCCATCTCCCATTTGCAGGCAATTGATCCACTGGGCGGGCTCCGCCTGCAGGTGGGTCGGATCAAAGAAGACCGAGCCCGTCTCGCTACCGACGATGGCGATCGGTGCCGCGCCGGGTTCGCGCAGCAGCGCGCAGGCGAATTGCAACGCGTTGGCAAAGCCGGTGCAGGCTTGACGAAATTCGGCATGCGGCGCACGCAGCCCCAGCAGCCGCGCGACCTCCGCCGAGCCGGCCGGCAGCGCCTGTGCCGGCGTAGCGGTGTGGGTCAGCAAATACCCCACCCTTTCGACGTCAAGGCCGGCCTGCGCGAGCGCCTGCCGCACCGCCTGCGCGGCCAACTCGGGATTGCGATGGCCAGGGCGCGGCGACTCAACAGCCTTGTCAAAGTCGCGACAGAGGTGCCGCGTGATGACCTGCAAACGGGTGACGAGACGTTTGCCAAAACGAAGCGCCGGAATGTCGAAGCGTCGTTGCAGCAGCTCGCACAGTGCTAACGTGCTAATCGATGGACCTGGCAGTGCCAGACCCAGGCCCAGCAGCCGCACGCAGCCGGCGGCAACGTGCACCATCGGCCGGGTGTCCGCGGCAGCGCCGGCGCCAGCCTCAGGCATGAGCGGCCGTGGGCAGCTCCACCGCTGCGAACGCGCGCGCGCCCAGGCGCGCCAAGCTGCCGCGCACGGGCGCCAGTAGTCCGGCGAGCGATTGCCTGACCTCGGCTTCGGCCTCGCGCAGCCGGGCCGCATCAAAGCCGAGCGCGCGGGCGCAGTCACGCGCCACGCGTACGTGGCGAGCCTCGTCTTGGCGGATCGCGCGCAGGCCTGCCATCACCAGAGGAGCGCTGCTGAGCGCACCTGCGCTTGCTGTGAGCGGACGAAGGATGTCGCAAACCACGAGATCGAGCGCAGCGATATGGGCAAAATGCCGCGCCAGGTCGCGCGTCAACAGGCGCCGAAAAAAGCCCGCCATCCGTTCGGCGTCGGGCGCGCTCGTGGGTGCGGGCAGCTCGGCGGCCAAGCGCTCCAGCCAGGCAGCATGGCGAATCTCGTCATCAGCGATGGCCTGCAGCGCGGCGGCACTGTCGATATGGCCGGCCAAGCGGCGCCCGAAGGCGTGCACGGCGGATTCTTCGCCACAGAGCAAGAATGGCAAGGTGTCCGCAAGCGCTTGCGCCACATCGGTGGGGATCGCCTGTGAGTCCAGCGGCACCGGCGCGATGGCCGATGCAGGCCGCGGCCGCGAGAAGCACAGCCCGGCGTTGGCGCGTGTCGATGCGGGCACCGGAACCTAGCCGTATCTGGTCAAGGCTTGACTTCCAGTTCGCGCTTCTTGCCGGGCCAATTGGTGTTAGCGCTTTTGATCTTCTCGGGGATGTCGCGCTCCCAGAGCTTTTGCGCGAAGAAGTTGGCGTTCAGGTAGAGCTTGCCGTCAACCACTTTCCATCGATTGGGGTCGCCATCGGCAAAGCTGTTATTGGCCATCGCGTAGGAGCAATAGCCGCCGTACTGCGGCGCGTAACGCTCCGGGTCGACCTTGAAGGCTTGCAGGTTTTCCTCCGTCGCAAATTGCCACTTGGCGCCGTTCCATTCGGTACTGTATTTGGCGTCGCCCTTCTGCGGCTGGCCTTTGGTGTAATAGGCCACAGTGTCATAGCCCTCGATCGCCGGGCCTTCGTTCGCGCGATTAATGATGCTGCCGGCCATTGCACTGCCCATGAAGAGGGTCAATGTGACGGCGGCAAACAGGGCACGGCGGGTCCAATTAATACGCTTCATGCATTGCTCCTTAACGCACGAGCGATAGTCGACCCAGAGCCACAAAAGCTTACATTGCGAGGGACCGCCTGGTGGCGACCGTCGAGCAAGGCGGCATGACCCCTTGCTCGTGTCGATCACGCCGCGGGGCGGCCGGAACCCCGTCGGACGCAGCGCATTCGTTGAGCGAGTTAATGCCATCTGACGTTCCGCCGCTCAGGCCCACCGCCGCTATAGTGCCCCGCTAGCCCCATGACTGCCGGTGATCGTCGGTTGGCACGGTGATCTGATGCGCGCTCTCGACCGTACGGCGTGGCCGCTGGTCGACCTCGTCGTCCGCCTATGGCTCGCTGATCAGGCACGGACGACACGCCGCAGACGCTGGGTAGTTCCCTGAGCGTCATGGCCGCCTCTCTGTCCAGGTTGATGTTGTCTCGACCAGGCGCGAGCACCGGATTCCAAACCCGCGCCCAAGGAAGAATCCAATTGAATATTGCTGTTCCGCAAATAGGCGCGGTCAATCGTCGTTGAACGTGGCTAGTCAACGGGGATCTTCGACAAGCAGGAGCGACCGTCAGCAGTAGATGCGACTCAAATCGAAGCTCTCACGCGTTGAGGGGATCCTTGGAATCTCTCTCTTGGCAGCGCATCGGTGGTGCTGCGGACCCTTTTGTTGAGTCTGATCGCACTCACGACTCCCTTTGCGCCGGCTCCTCACGCCATACCAGCAAGCGCGCCGATTTATTCCCGACGGTTACGGATTCCAGTGACAGGGAGAAGATCGAATACCGCGTCAGCGCTCCCGAAACAAATTTGTGCCGCCGTGGGTAACCGGCCGTTGATCGTCAGCGAATTAACCAGCTCCGACATTACAAGGGAAAGCGGAGGTTTCGCACGAGGAAGCTACCAGTCGGGCTTCTTCAAGAAATATTCGTCCTTGTGTTGTCGGTCAGTCATGGTGCGCCTACGCCGGCGTGTCGGAATGAAATCAACATCAATTTGACCATTGGAGAAACCATGGGCTTTCAATTTTCATTGGCCATGTATCGTGCCTCGGAACCCGGCGACGCCGGTCTCGCGTCACCGAAAGTGAATCGTCCACATCGATGGCGCGGCGGCATCGCGTTGGCGGCGCTCGCCGCAGCGCTCTTTTCGGTGGTGGCATCCGCCGACGACGAACGACGGTTTGAAAATGGTCCCGGGCCGGGACCGGTCGGGCCGGGTCCTGGATGCAATCTGATCCCAGCCCTTGCCTCGACGGGAACGAAAGTCGACATCTCACAGTTTCCGCCGCAAGACTCGCTGACGGATCCGGAGCTGGTGGGGCCGGTCCAGCTGCTGAAATCGGGTAAGTTCGACATACCGATCGAAGCCTTGACGACGGTAAACGTCAGCGGCAGCACCAGAGGAACGGTCACGTTGCCGCTGTACAAAGGCGCGGTGAACACCCCGTCCGGTCTGCGGCCTGCCTGGTACGTCATCCTCGATGCAGGCAATCAAGCGGAGGCAGATCGCCTTGGCGTGAACTTCTCCAAAAAGCTGAGGGTGGCGAACGTCGGCGATGCCGCGCGCCCCGCGACGGTTCGCGCCGACGGGACGTTCCTGTTCTCCTCCGGCCTTGTGGACTTCAGCCCGAACCATGTGTTGGTGCCAGGCCCCGAAGAGCGACCGTTCCCGCCCGAGCAAGCCCAGCCGGGCTCGGTCGGAGATGCGGACTACAGCCCGCTGGTCAGCGCTAACGGCATCATTTACGACGCGCCGATCGTCGCTGCTGCGGTGGACGATGCGCAAATCAACTTCCCCGACGGCAACCCGAACTACGCTCTTGTACATGACCAGGTGGTCGCCATTGACCCGGTGAACCGGACCGTCACGCTCAACCTGATCAATGGCTTCAGTTTTGGCCACCCCGTCCTTTACATCTCGACCGAGTCAAGCGACCCGACCGTGGCCACGATCGAACGGAACACGTTTGCTCCACGCATGCGCAAAATCGAGACCGGGGTCGACGACATCGCCCGCAGCGCGGTCGAGCGGATCTTCATCGCGACGAACGGTCCGTCGGAGGGCGCCTGCGCCAATCCGCAGCGTCAGGGCATTTTCGCCGCGATCTTGGACGGGCATCGGCCGAACAATACGTTTGGCGGCACTCCCCATATCGCCAGCGATTACAGCCCGGTCTGGGACGCCAACCTCTACGAGTGGACGCAAGAGGCCGTTGACAAGGGCTTTCGCGGTCTCCAGAACGAGGAGTTCCGTATCCTGTCGCTGGCAAGAGACGGCTACATCACCGGGCCTAATGGCGCGCCGTTCGGCAGTACCGGTGCCGTAATCGTGTGCGGCGTTGCTGCCCGGCTGAATTGAAGGAGGCCGGCGGTGCGCCCGTAGCGCGCGTAACCGTTTGATGCTGCTGGTACGTGAGAAGCCGAGAGTCGGACCCAAAGAGGTCTCCGACTCTCGCCCCCATCATGGGGCTGAGCCGGGGCGCCCCCCGGAGCCGGTTACAGAGCTCGAGCTGAAGGCCGACGCGCGGCCGGCGAGTGCGCACCTGCTGCGCATCGCCGTAGTGTAGCGGTCTGAGAATCGGGCGAGGCTCGGATGGAAGATCGACTGGATAGGGCCATGTATTCGTCCGATCATCCGATCCGCTCGAAGCGAGAGGATCGATTCAATCGCGCACCGTTCGCAGCGCGCGTCGCCGACACGACTGCGACTCGGCGGGATCCATCGAGCATCGTCATTGGTCTGTACAGCCCTAGGGGTGGCGGGAAAAGCTCCACTCTCAATCTGATTGAGGAGGCACTGGCGGCCCGCGCCACCGGCGTGGTGGTCCGCTTCAACCCGTGGCTCTTCGATTCGGAAGAGCGACTGCTATGCGGTTTCTTCGAAACGCTCGCCGCCGCGCTTGGCCGTTCGATTGGAACAGAGGCGGTGAAGCTGGGGGGCATGCTCTGCGATTACGGTATCCAGCTGGCGGCGGCTTCCTTGTCCGTGGAGGGAGCGACCCCGGTCAGTTCGAGCGACGCCATCAAGGGCATCGGCGAGTCGCTGTCGAGTGGAGGGCTCGACGAACTGAAGGGCCACATCGACCGAGTGCTGCAGCGAGTCGGCGAGCGTGTCGTGGTGTTGATCGATGATATCGACCGCCTGGATTGCACCACAATAGACGCGGTTTTCAAGCTCGTGAGGGTGACAGCCGCCTTCGCAAAGATTGCTTGAAAAAATCCAATTGATGGCTCGCTCGCCCTGAGGCCTCCGCTTTCCGTTGCATTGCCGGGGCTGGTTAATTCGCTCGCGATAAGCGGCCGGTTACAGGGCGGCACAATTTGTTTTCGGAAGCGGTCCGTCCATTTCGCTATCACTGGCGGTAACCAAAAGCATCCTTTCGACGAATAGGCGCTTGCCGGCTTCGCGAAGAGCGCCGTCCCGCAGAGACTTCGTGGATCCGTGTAAGAAGTTGAATCGCTCACGCGACTGACGTCGGCAAACGTGACTGTTCACGAAAGGACGCATCATGAAAAGCAGACTGGCATTGAGCACATTGGCAATCAGCGTGACACTGGTCGGTTCCGGCGCTGCGCTCGGACAGGAATACAAGACGCGCGAGCAGGTGCAAGCGGAGCTTGCCGAGGCGAATCGCGACGGCACCATCTTGTCCGGCGACGGTACCTTGTGGAGGGATTTGGGCGCGCCACGTCGGGCCGACACGACATTGGCGGGCAAGACGCGAGAGCAGGTGAGAGCGGAACTTGCCGAGGCGAATCGCGACGGCACCATCCTGTCCGGCGACGGTACCTTGTGGAGGGACTTGGGCACGCTTCGCCGACCGGCCGATACGGGATTGGCG
>WNFS01001343.1_pt1 | contig 20501 bp, 19 predicted proteins | sample 5400141 | NCBI WGS metagenome assembly WNFS01 (sample SAMN13153358, study PRJNA577476) | soil metagenome | isolation source: 60 cm saprolite under Madrone tree | place: USA:California | collected 2016-06-14
TCCGATCAGACCCATGGACACGGCACGCACACCTGGGCCGCGCTTTGGCAGCAGAACCTGGCGCAATTGCTGGCCGCCTCCCAGCCCCCTGGGACGTAGTACGTGGGCACAGGGATTGCGACCGGTGGAGGTAAACGTCGCCCGGTGGGGTAAGAAGCCTCAAGGCAACGAAAGACGCAGTTGCCTTGAGGCTTCTTACCCACCGGGCGAGGATTAAAGCTGGTCAACATCCCGATGGCTTGGGGGGATAGGGAGCCTGAAGGCAACTGCGTCTTTTGCCTTCCGTTGCCTTCAGGCTCCCTATCCCCCCAGGCCATGCGAATCGCTCGACATTCGAGCTATTCGAGGTTTGACGGAACTTCCAGTTCGCGGGCCAGCTTCGCTGCGTCGATCTCGTTCATCAACGCGTTGCGCTCGCTCGGAAGCATGGCCCGCGAGTGCCCCCGCGGCAATTCGCGCGACGGGTGCACCGGCCCGAAGCGCACGCGCATCAAGCGGCTCACGATGATGCCGCGTGCCGCCCACCAGTGCCGCACCTGCGCGGAGCGAGTGGCGCGCACCGTCACGTTGAGCCAATGATTGAATCCTTCTCCATACTGCGCCCTCGACCAGTTCATTGCTGAGCGGCCCGCGCATCCTGAGCACGTAGTCCACGGTGAGCGCGTGCACGCCGCGCGACACGCGGTGCGCCCAGGATCCATCGTCGGTCAGGATCTCCAATCCCCCGTCGACCGGCGGCATGGGCTGGATCGCCAGCCAGCGGCCCGAGGAGCGCGGCAAGTTCAGATGTTCCGCCGCGCGGGAAGTAGCGGCCTTCAGATCGAGCGTCTCGCCCGGCGAGCGATGAAACAGCAGCACGTGCAATTCCTTGACCGCCGGCGCATGCAGCCTGACCGGCCGGCCGTCGAGCGTGATGCGGTCGCGCGGCGCGAGCTTCGCCCCCAAGGCCGGTACCTCACCGTTGACTTGCAGACGTCCCTCGCGAATCCAGCGCTCCACTTCGCGGCGCGAGCCGACTCCCGCCGCCGACAGCAGCTTTTGCACTCGCTCGGTCGGTGGCTGGTCCTTTCGCGGCGGTAATTGCTTGCGGGGCGGCCGGGGTCGCATCAATTCGGGTCGTCTGGCGCGCCGCGTGCGACCAAACCATGCGGCTGCGGCGCGGCGCCGTCCTCATCCTGCCCGCCGTCCGAGCCCGCCGCACTGACCGACTCCTGGTCATCATCGTCGCCTGAAGACTCGGGCGCCTCGTCGGAGTCGGCCTCAGCGTTGGCATCCGCGTCGGTGCCGGTTGCGACCTGCGGGTCCGCGCCCGGCAGAGTCAATTGCACCCTCAGATCCTCGAGTTCCTTCAGCTGCGCCAGGGTCGGCAGGTCGTCGAGTTTCTTCAAGCTGAAATAATCCAGGAATTCCCGGGTCGTGCCCAGCAGTTCCGGCTTGCCGGGGACGTCGCGGTGACCGACCACGCGGATCCAGCTGCGCTCGAGCAGCGTCTTGATGATATTGGGGTTGACGGCAACGCCCCGGATTTGCTCGATTTCGCCGCGCGTGATCGGCTGGCGATAGGCGACCAGCGCCAAAGTTTCCAGCAGAGCGCGGGAATACTTGGCGGGGCGCTCCTGCCATAGCCGCGCCACCGGCTGCGCCACGCCGGCCCTGATTTGAATCCGATAGCCGCTCGCCACTTCGAGCAATTCCAGCCCGCGCGTCTCGTAGTCCGCGGTCAGCGCCGCAATGGCGCCGCGCACTTCCTCGGCGTTGGAGCCATCCCGCTCGTCGAATACGTTCACCAGCTCGTCCATCGTCAAAGGCCGGCCGGCGGCGAGCAGCGCCGCCTCAACCACATTCTTCACGTATTGATCGTTCATTGGGTACTCGCTTGGGTCTCGTCGTTGGCGGCATCGTCGGTGACCAGTTTCAGGTGACGGGCCGGATTGCCGAGGCGCACGTGCAGCGGTGCGTAGGCTTCCGCCTGCGCGATCTCGATCAATCCCTCCCGCAATAGTTCCAGTATGGCGACGAAGGTGACCGTCACTCCGCGGCGGCCTTCTTCGGCGCGGAACAACTGCACGAAATCCACGAACGCGCTCGCCGTCAACGACGACAACACGTCGGTCATGCGCTGCCGCACCGACAAAGGGTCGCGGTGCACGTGGTGATGGGCGAACATATCGCTGCGCGACAGCACTTCCTGGAAGGCCAGCAGCATTTCCTGCAAGGTGACCTGCGGCGGGATGCGCACGACTTTGCGGTCCGCCAGATCCGCCGATGCGACCCAGGTGTCGCGCTCCAGCCGCGGCATGCGGTCGATTCCTTCGGCGGCGCGCTTGAAGCGCTCGTATTCCTGGAGACGACGCACCAGCTCGGCGCGAGGATCCCCCTCTTCCGCGGACTGCTCGTTGCCCACGCGCGGCAACAGCATGCGCGATTTCACTTCCGCAAGGGTTGCCGCCATCAGCAGATACTCGCCCGCCAATTCCAATTGCAGCACCTGCATCAATTCGATATAGCGCATGTACTGGCGCGTGATCTCGGCGATCGGAATATCGAGGATGTCCAGATTCTGCCGCCGTATCAGGTACAGAAGCATGTCGAGCGGGCCTTCGAAGGCCTCGAGAAACACCTCGAGGGCCTGCGGCGGGATGTACAAGTCTCGCGGCATCTCGGTAATGGGCTGACCCTCCACCACCGCAAACGGCATTTCACTCTGCGCAGGTTGCTGCGCGGTGACCGGTGGCGTCGCCGCAGCGTTCTGCACGAGCGTCAATTCAGGTTTCATCGGTAATCCATGGCCATGGCTTGACGAACCGCATCCAGCGTATCGCGCGCCGCCGCGCGCGCGCGCTCGCACCCCTCGGCGATGATACCGCGTACCAGTTCGGGATTCTCTTCGAACTCTTGCGCCCGTTTCGAGATCGCGGACACTTCCTCGACGATCTTTTCGATCAGCGGCGCCTTGCATTCCAGGCAGCCGATACCCGCGCTGCGGCAACCCGCTTGCACCCAGGCTTGCGTGTCGGCGTTTGAATACACTTTGTGCAGGTCCCACACCGGACATTTGTCGGGGTCGCCCGGATCGGTGCGCCGCACGCGCGCCGGATCGGTTTGCATTGCCTTGAGCTTCTTGACGATCGAATCCGGGTCCTCGCGCAAACCAATGGTGTTGTTGTAGGACTTCGACATCTTTCGTCCGTCCAAGCCCGGAACTTTGGGTGTTGCGGTGAGCAGCACCTCCGGCTCGGGCAAAATGGCAATGCCGGTTCCTTCGAGAAATCCGAACAGGCGATCGCGGTCGGCGACGGTCAAACGGGCGTTCGATTCGACCAGCGCACGCGCCCTGGCCAGAGCGTCCGCGTCTCCCTTCTCCTGAAACTCCTTGCGCAGGGTGCGGTACATGGCGGAGTTGCGCGAACCCAAGCTCTTGATGGCTTTCTCGGCCTTCTGTTCGAACTCCGGCTCGCGGCCGTAGATGTGATTGAAGCGCCGGGCCACCTCGCGGGTGATCTCCACGTGTGCAACCTGGTCCTCGCCCACCGGCACGTATTGGGAGCGGTAAAGCAATATGTCCGCGGATTGCAGCAAGGGGTAGCCCAGAAAACCGTACGTGCTCAAATCGCGGTCGGCAAGCTGCGTTTGCTGATCCTTGTAGGAAGGGACGCGCTCCAGCCATCCCAAGGGTGTGATCATCGACAGCAGCAGATGCAGTTCCGCGTGCTCCGGCACCTTCGATTGAATGAACAGCGTGGCGACGCCGGGATTGAGGCCCGCCGCCAGCCAGTCGATGGCCATCGTCCAGACGTACTCCTCGAGCTTCGAGGTATCCTCATAGCCCGTGGTGAGCGCATGCCAATCGGCGATGAAGAAAAAGCATTCGTACTGGTACTGCAGTTCGATCCAATTCTTGAGAGCGCCGTGGTAGTTGCCCAAATGCAGCTGGCCCGTGGGCCGCATGCCGGACAGCACGCGTCGGTTTTGTATCGGACCGCTCATGCCGGCGATCCGAACAAGGCGTTGATGATCCGTCCGACCATCCGTAAGGCCGGATTGAACAGCCATCCGAAGAGTCCCAATACGGACAGTGCAAGCGCGATGAAAGGGCCCACCGGCTCGATCTTTTCCAAGCGAACGCTCAAGCGAGGCGGCAGCAACGCCGCGAGAACCCGCCCGCCGTCGAGCGGAGGAATGGGCAGCAGGTTGAATAGCGCGAGAACCACGTTGCTCAAGATACCCGCCTGCGCCATGAGCGTGATCCAACGGCCCAAGGTCTGGTTGCCGTTGATCCGCAGGATCGCTCCCAGCACCGCGCACCACAACACCGCCATGAGGAGATTCGCGGCCGGGCCGGCAAGCGCCACCGCAACCATCGCGCGGCGCGGACTGCGCAGCGCGCTGGTCGCCACGGGCACGGGCTTCGCCCATCCGAACAGCAGTCCGCCGACGGCAAGCAGGAGGCCGGGAACCAGCACGGTACCGATGGGATCGATGTGGCGCAGCGGATTCAAACTCAGGCGTCCTAGCATCTCGGCGGTGCGGTCACCGAAGTATCTGGCCATCCAGCCATGAGCCACTTCGTGCAGGGTGATTGCAAATAGGAGCGGGATTGCCCAGATAGACACCTTATATAAAAATGCAAATAAATCCAATGCTTACACTCATTACTTAAACTAAATACGAACTTTATCGCCCGCATTGCGCCGGCATTATACGGTTGCGGAGTCCGCAAAGGGGCTTAACAGGCCGCGGCCCGCGCGCACCACGATGGCGCGGTCGGTGGACAGGTCGATCACCGAGGTAGGGATGAGTCCGCAATTGCCGCCATCCAGGACGAGGTCAACGCTGTGTTCGAGCTTCTCATAGATCTCCTTGGCATCGGTGCGCGGCAGCTCCTCGCCGGGCAGCAACAGCGTTGAACTCATGACGGGCTCACCCAATTCGCCCAGCAGCATGGCGGTTACCGGATGATCCGGAACGCGCAATCCGATGGTGCCGCGTCTTTCATGCTTCAAGCGCCGCGGCGTTTCGCGCGAGGCCTTGAGCAGAAAGGTGTACGGACCCGGTGTGTGCGCACGCAACAACCGGTACTGCCAATTGTCGACCATTGCATACTTACCGACCTCGGCGAGGTCGCGGCATACCAGGGTGAAATGATGATTCCTATCCGTCTGCCGAATATCGCGAATGCGCTCCAGAGCCGCCTTGTCGCCGATATGGCAGCCGAGCGCGTAGCAGGAATCGGTGGGATAGACGATCACCCCTCCGGCGCGCAGAGCCTCGACGGCTTGGCGCACGAAGCGCCGCTGCGGGGACACGGGATGCAGTTGCAGGTAGATACTCATTTCGTCGGCTATGATACGCGGATGAATCAGTTACTCGAATGGCTGCCTCTCATCGTATTTTTCGTGGGTTTCAAGCTGCTGGGCATCTATTGGGCCACGGCGGCCCTGATGATCGCCTGCGTGCTGCAGCTCACCGTGCACCGGTTTCGCACGGGGACATTCAAGACCATGCACATCATCACCGTGGCGGTGGTGCTGGTGCTCGGCTCCGCTACTCTGCTGCTGCACGACCGCCGTTTCATTCAATGGAAGCCCACCGTGCTGCTTGCGCTGGCAGCGGGGGCTTTTCTCGGCAGTATGTTCATCGGCAAACAGCCCCTCGCGCGGCGCTTGTTGGAGGCTGTGTTCAATGAACCTCTGCCTGTCTTGCCGCGGACTTGGCTGTTCATCAATTCCCTGTGGGTGGGCTGGCTCGCGCTCCTCGCGGCGGCGAATATCTACGTGGCGCGGAACTTCGATGAGAGTATCTGGGTCAATTTCAAAGTGTTCGGCATCACGGTGGCCATGCTGATTTTCATGATGCCGCAGATCTTGTGGCTGAGCGGCAAGACCAAGACCGCGCAATCGGAGCGGGGCTAACCGGAGGCGTATGAATCAACCAGCCGCCGGCCGCGAGCAGCGCTTGCGTCAGCGCCTCGAGAGCCGTTTTATGCCGACGCTGCTGACCATCGAGGACGAGAGTCACTTGCACGCCGGTCATGCGGGGGCCGCGGGCGGCCACAGTCATTTCCGCATAACCATAGTGGCCGAGGCGTTCCGCGGCGTATCGCCCGTGGCGCGTCACCGGCTGGTATACGCCGCGGTCGACGATCTGTTGAAGACCGACATCCACGCCTTGGCGATCAACGCCTCGCCCCCGGCGGATACCTAGAAAGAGCATGGATTGGGCGGTTTTTCCGTCAACGCGGAGGCAGGAAGCCGAAGCAGACGCCCGCAGGGCGCGGGCCCAGGATGGGCCCGCGTCAAATCGCATCGATAATTGGAGAGATGGCGCGGTAAAGGCTAAACTGCCGCCCCCGGGCGCGTCGGCCATGTCGGCCATAGCCGCCTTTTTTCGTGTATAGAGGACCCAAATGACTCAATTTCTCAGTACACAGTGGACCCTCCGGTCCACCGTGGCAGCGATCGCCCTACTGCTGGCGGCCTGCGGCAAGGGACAACAGGCGGCGGCGCCGCCCACGGCCGCCGACAAGCCGACGACCACGCCGGCGGTCGCCGTCGTCGACGGCACGCCCATTTCGCGCGAGGCCTACGACGATTACCTGAAAGGCCTGCTGCGCGGCAAACCGGCGACCGACGTTACCGCGGAAGAGAAGAATCAAGTCCTCGACCAGATGATCAACATGCAGCTCATCGCAGTTCAGGCCGAGAAGGACGGATTGGATAAGGATCCGGAAGTCGCCACTCGCATCGCTCTGCTGCGCACGCAGATTCTGGCGGACGCCGCCGCGCAGAAGTACGTGAAGGGCAATGAACCCTCGGATCAGGACCTGCATGCCGCGTACGACGCCGCCACCGATAAGACGGAGTATCACGCTTCGCACATCCTGGTGCCGACCAAGGAAAAGGCCGATCAGCTCATCAAGAAGATCAAGGGCGGAGCAAAGTTCGAGGACCTCGCGAAAGCCGAATCCACCGACAATTCGAAGACGAACGGGGGCGACCTCGGTTGGTTCACGACGGCGCGCATGGTCAAACCCTTCGGCGATGCAGTCAAGGGCCTGAAGAAAGGCGACTTCACGACCGACCCCGTGCAGACCCAGTACGGCTGGCACATCATCAAGCTCGTGGACACGCGCGACGCGCCGTTCGACCAGATGAAGCCTCAGCTGACCAACGCCCTCATGCAAAAGAAATTCCAGGAATACATCGAAGGCCTGAAGAAGACCGCCAAGATCGAAAAGAAGCTCTGATTGACGCGGGCCCATCCGGGGCCCGCGCCCTTCGGGCGCCCCTGCGGGCGTCTGCTTCGGCATCCTGCCTCGCGTTGACGCGGGCCCATCCGGGGCCCGCGCCCTTCGGGCGCCCTGCGGGCGTCTGCTTCGGCATCCTGCCTCGCGTTGACGCGGGCCCATCCGGGGCCTGCGCCCTGCGGGCGTACAAAATCGCATCCTGCGATTTTGTCGCTATTGCTTTTTCAGCAATTTGAGAAACGCAGCCTCGTAGAGCAGTGTGATGCCCAGTTGCTGGGCTTTTTTGAGTTTGGAACCCGCGTCCGTCCCCGCCACCACGTAGTGCGTTTTCTTCGACACGCTGCCGCTCACCTTGCCGCCGAGCTGCACGATGGCCTCCTCCGCCGCCTCGCGCGTCATTGCCTGCAGCGTGCCGGTCAGCACGAAGGTCTTCCCCGTCACTTCCGAATGAGCGTCAATCGGCGCCGGAGCGGGCCACGTGATGCCGCTGGCGAGCAGCCGATCGACGATGGCTGCATTGTCGGGATCGTGGAAATAAGCGGCGACATTCTTCGCGACCACCGGACCCACGTCCGGAACCCGCTGGATCTCGTCCTCTCCGGCTTGGCGCAGCGCCGCCATATCGCCGAAATACCGCGCCAGCGCGAGCGCGGTCGCCTCGCCCACATCGCGTATGCCGAGCGCGTACAAAAATCGCGGCAGCGTCGTGCGCTTGGAACCCAAAATGGCGGATTGCAATTTCTGCGCGGACTTATCGCCCATGCGCTCGAGCGTCGCGAGCTGCTCCTCCTGCAGGTCGAACAGATCCGCGGGTGTTCGCACCCAATCGCGATCCACCAGCTGTTCGACGAGCTTGTCGCCCAGTCCCTGGATGTCCAGGGCGCGGCGCGAAGCAAAATGCTTGATTTCCTCCTTGCGCTGCGCCGCGCATATTCGTCCTCCGGTGCACCGCGCGACCGCCTGATCGGCCTCGCGCACCACCGGCGATCCGCACACCGGGCACACGCTGGGCAGCGTCACCAGCGTCGCGCCCGCAATCCTGCGCTCGGGCAGCACGCTCACCACTTCCGGAATGACATCGCCGGCGCGGCGAATGACCACCGTATCGCCCACTCGAACGTCCTTGCGGGTCAATTCGTCCATGTTGTGCAAGGTTGCATTGCTGACGGTGACGCCGCCGACGAACACCGGTTCGAGCCTCGCCACCGGGGTCAACGCGCCCGTGCGGCCCACTTGAAATTCGATGTCGCGCACCGTGGTGAGAGCCTCTTCGGCGGGGAATTTGTGCGCGACCGCCCAGCGCGGCGCCCGCGAAATGAATCCCAGCTGCCGTTGCAGATCGAGATCGTCGACCTTGTAGACCACGCCGTCGATCTGGTACGGCAGCTTCGGGCGCAGCGCACCCATCTCACGGTAGTAATCCAGACAGCCGTCGGCCCCTTCCACGACGCGCGATTGCGGGCAGATCTTGAATCCCCAATGGCGCAATGCTTGCAATATCGCGCTGTGATGAGTGGGCAGGTCGCCGCCCTCGACGATTCCGAGGCCGTAGATGAACAGGTCGAGCGGACGCGCCGCCGTCATACGCGGATCGAGCTGGCGCAGGCTTCCCGCCGCCGCATTGCGCGGGTTGACGAAACTCTTCTCGCCGCGCGCAATCGCTTCCCGGTTGAAGCGTTCGAAACCGGCCAGCGGCATGAATACCTCGCCCCGGACCTCGAGCACCGGCGGCGGTCGAGCGGCGCGCAGTTTCATGGGCAGCGCCTGGACGGTCTTGAGGTTCTGCGTGATGTCCTCGCCGGTTTCGCCGTCGCCGCGCGTCGCGCCCTGCACGTACACGCCGTTCTCATACCGGGCGCTGACGGCCAAGCCGTCCAATTTCGGCTCGGCCGAATAGCGAATGGGTTCCTCGAGATCAAGCCGTTCCCGGATACGGCGGTCGAAGTCGCGCACCTGCTCGTCGCTGAAGGCGTTGTCCAGCGACAGCATGGCGAGCCGATGCCTCACCGTGCCGAAAGCCGCAACCGGCGCCGCGCCCACCCGCTGCGTCGGCGAATCAGGGGTCAGCAACTCCGGATGCTGAGTTTCGAGCGCGCGAAGTTCGAGCATGAGCCGGTCGTATTCGGCGTCCGGGACCTCCGGATCATCGAGAGCGTGATAGCGATAGTTGTATCGGTCCAGCAGACCGCGCAGTTCCGCGGCCCGTGTTGCCGCCTTCTTGGCCGGACCCGCTGCCTTCTGCGCGCTCATGCTTGTTGAGTCAGTTCCCTGGCAGCGAGGCCTGAAAACGCGCAATGTCCTCGCGCAATGCGGCCGCGCGCTGCGGCGACAAGGGCATGCCCTTTGCGTCCTGCACCATCCCGGACAATTCCTCCGCCAGGCCGCGCGCGGTACCCAGCAATTCGTCCATGGTTTCGAGCGGCTGGATCGGACCCGGCAACACGGCGAACAAGGTTACGCCCCGATACTCTTGATCCGCCATCTCGGCAATGTCGAAAGTTCCGGGCTCAATGAGACTGGCCACGCAAAACAAGCTGCGGCCGTCGGCATGCTTGCGGTGAAACACCTGGTAGCGCCCAAATGCGAGTCCGTGCAATTCGAGCGCAGCCATCAATTGGCTCCCGGACCAGCGCGCCTCGCCCACGGCGCAGACGCGAACGGTCACGATCCTCTGCAGCTCCGCCGCATTGGGAGCCTGCGGCGGCGCCGCGGCGGCGCGGTCGCTCTGTTCGGAAATCGGCCCCGTGGTGAACATCGGGCGCATCGCGGGCGGCGGCGTGGGCGCGCGCGCGGGTGCAGGAGCGGGTGCGCGTTCCGATCCGGGGGTGGGCGCGGGCTCGGTACCGGCCATCATCGGGGCATCCAATACCGGCACATGATCGAATTCGGCGGTGCGGATATTGAGCGGCTCGAAGGGCGGAACGCCCCAATCCCTCGGCGGCGGCGCAGGCTCAGCCGGCAGATCGTCGCCGGAATCGGCATGCCGCGGAGAATCGGCGGAAGGCGTCGGCTCGCGCAGCTCCGAGTTGCCAGGAATCTGGCCGGCGCGGCGCGCGGTCCACCACCATATGCCGGCGAGCAGCGGCAAGCTGAGGCACAGCAACATCCAGCGTAGCTCGGCGGCCACTCGAGAGCTCTACATCGCCGCCATGCGCACGGCCTCGTCGACATCCACCGCTACCAAACGCGACACTCCCGGCTCGTTCATGGTTACGCCCACCAATTGCGATGCCAGCTCCATCGTGCTCTTGTTGTGGGTGATGAAGATGAACTGCACATTGCGCGACATGTCGCGCACGATGTCGCAAAAGCGGCCGACATTGTTCTCGTCGAGCGGCGCGTCCACCTCGTCAAGCAGACAGAACGGCGCCGGATTCAAATCGAATATCGCGAATACCAAGGCGACGGCGGTCAGCGCCTTCTCGCCGCCCGAGAGCTGGCTGATGGTGCTGTTGCGCTTCCCGGGCGGCCGCGCCATGACGGACACCCCGGCCGCCGCACCTTCTTCGCCCGTGAGTTCCAGGTATGCGTGACCGCCGCCGAACAGGCGCGGGAATTTCTCTTTGAGGCCGGCGTTCACCTTGTCGAAGGTATCCTGGAACCGCGTGCGCGTCTCGCGATCGATTTTGCGCATCGCCGACTCGAGAGTTTCCAAGGCATCCGTCAGATCCTTGCACTGCCGGTCCAGATACTCCTTGCGCTCGGATTGCTCCTTGAACTCGCCGATGGCCGCCAGATTGACCTGGCCCAGGCGCTCGATCTTGCCCCGGGTCTCCTCCAGCTGCGACTCCCAGCCCCCGATCGTGGCATCCTCCGTGAGTTGCGCCAACAGTGCGGCGAGTTCGAAATTCGTCGCCGCAAGCTGCTCGGCTACGCTCTCACGGCGAACGCGCACCTGTTGCGCGGCCAATCGCGCCTCGTCCAGGCCGGCTCGCGCGCCGTCCACCCGCTGCTCGACGGCCAGGCGCGCGGCATCACGATCGCGCAGCCTGGCGTCCAACTCGTCGTTCGCAATCCTGGCGGCCTGCAGCTCACCATCGATTTCCGCGCGTATCCGCAGTGACTCCTCGAGCTGGGTCTGCGCCGCCGCGAGCGGCGCCTCGCCGTCCGCGAGCTGGGTCGCCAGCTCGTTGCGCCGCGCTTCCAAACCTTCCAGCTGCTTCTCGACTCGCGACAGCGTCGTGGACAGGGAGCTGTGCGACGAGCGCCGCGACTCCACCTGCAGCGCCAATTCCCGTGCGAGTTGTTGCGCCGACAGCGCCGCCGCGCGGGCAGTGCCCACATCCGCGCGCAGCGCCTCGCGTTCCTGTTCGAGCGCGACGCGCTGCGGTTCGAGGGCGGCCAATCTGTCGATGGCCTCCTCCATGCGGCCCCGCGCTGCGCGCAGATCCGTCTCCGCGCGCTCGAGCTCGGTGCGTATGTCGGCGAGTCCCGTGTCCAGCTGCGTCATGCGCCGCGCCGCATCGGCGCTGCGAGCCCTCGCCGAATCCAGCTCCGCGCGCCGATCGACGTGCTCGCGATGCAGCCGGTTCACGTCCGCCTGAGCGCGGTCGCGGCGATCTTCGTGCTCACGCACGCGCTCGCGAGTGAGCTCCAGGCGGCGTTCGAGTTCCTTGACCTCGTCCGCGAGTCCGCTCACCTGCGCGCGGATCCCGCGCAAAGTCTCCTCACGCTCGATCACACCCGTGCGCGGATCCGCATCGCGCGACAGACGCAGCCAGTCCGATCCCAGCCATATTCCATCGCGCGTAACCACCGACTCGCCCGCGCCCAATCGGCTTCGGAGCCCTATGGCCTCGTTCAAGGTTTCGGCGGTATGCACCGGCGACAGCACCGATCCCAGTACTGCGGCGCCCTGCACTTTCGCCTGCAGCGAGGTCGCAGCGCGGGGGATGGCCGCCGCTTCACCCGTGCTCACGACGGCCAAATGGCCGCCATCGAAGCTCGCCAAGAGATCGGTGACGCTGTCCAGACCGTCGACGCACACAGCCTCGAGGTACGATCCCAGCACTGTTTCGACGGCCCGCTCCCAGCCGCGATCGACACGCAGCTGCTGCGCGACGCGCGGCTGGCGGTCGAGCGACTTCGACTTCAGCCACTCGGTGACTTTGCCGGAAGCCTTGCCGAGCGCCGCCGTTTGCAGCGCTTCCGTCGATACCTGCGAGCCCAGCGCCTCTTGCCAGCGCGTGCGCAGCGCGTTGAGGGCCTGCGACTCCGCCCGTTCACGATCGCGCGTAACCGAGATCTCCTGCAGCAGTTCCTGCAGCTCGGCCGCAGCCTTCTGACCCGCATCACGGGCCAATGTCATCCGGCTCTCCAGAGTTTCCAATGCAACCGCCGGCTGCAATTGGGCGAGCGCCGAGCGCTCGCTCTCTTGCCGCTCCTGCTGCTGCAGAAGGTGCCTCTGCTGACTTTCCAGCTCCTCGATGCGCGCGCGTTCGACCCCCGTCTCGCGCTGGCCGAGCGCGACGGCCTGGGCATGGGCATCCCAGGCCTGCTGCCACGCCGCCAGCGCCTGCTCATGGCTCTGCAGTGCCTGAGAGGTGCGAAGTTCCTCGGCGTGAGCCGCGTCGAGACCGGGCACCATGCTCGCCAGTTCCTGCGACAGCGCCTCCAGCTGGCTGCGATCACGCTCCAGAACCTGACCCAGGTCGGCGACCTGGGCCTCGGCCTGTTCCAAGTCCGAGCGCTGCCGCTGGCGCAGCTCGCGCGTGAACTGGATGCCTTGTTCGATCCGCGTAACTTCGGCGCCCGCCTCATAGAAGCGGGCCTGAATCGCGCCGAGGGCGTCCGCTGCCGACTGCTGATCGGCGCGAATGCGCTCGATGTCCGCTTCGGCTTCCCGCAGCTCGGCAAGCACGGCGTGCATCGCGGTTTCGCAGCTTGATGCCGCGGCGTCGCGCACTCTCGCCTCGGCGTCCAAACTCTGCATGCGCAGGGCCAGCAACTCGGCCTGCAGCTTGCGCTCTTCTTCCTTCAGGGCCTGATAGCGCCGGGCCGTCGCGGCTTGGCGCTGCAAGTGGCGAATCTGCTTCTCCACTTCTTCGCGCAGGTCGTTCAGCCGATCCAGATTTTCGCGGGTATGGCCGATCCGGCTCTCGGTTTCGCGGCGCCGCTCCTTGTAGCGCGAGATGCCCGCGGCCTCCTCCAAGAATGCGCGTAGATCGTCCGGCCGCGCCTCGATCACGCGCGAGATCATGCCCTGCTCGATGATGGCGTAGCTGCGCGTGCCCAAGCCCGTGCCGAGGAACAGCTGCGTGATGTCCTTGCGGCGCACCTTGGTGCCGTTGATGAAGTAGTCGGACGTACCGTCGCGGCTCACCGCGCGACGCAGGGCGACTTCGTTGTAGGCCGCGTACTCTCCCCCGATCTTGCCGTCGGAATTGTCGAACACCAGTTCGACCGATGCGGCGCCCAAGGGCTTGCGCGCGGCCGAGCCGTTGAAAATGACGTCCGCCATGGATTCGCCGCGCAAATGCTTCGCCGAAATTTCGCCCATCACCCAGCGCACCGCGTCGATGATGTTGGACTTTCCGCAGCCATTCGGGCCCACAACCCCGGTCAGGCTGCTCGGAAAGGTCACGGTCGTCGGGTCGACAAAGGATTTGAAGCCGGCAATCTTGAGTTTCGTTAAGCGCATTATTTTCGGTGACCCTTGGGAGCCGGCGCGTGGCCGTCAATGTGGCGCGTAGTGTAAAGTAAACGTCACTTTCGTAAACCCCCGGCGATGTCGCCGAATTTGAGTCCATGACCGAACCCAGCACCCGACTGGAAACTTTTGCAAACCCGACGCCCGAGCGGGACTACACCATCCGAATGACCATTCCGGAGTTTAGCTGTCTGTGTCCGAAAACGGGACAACCGGACTTCGCCACGCTCAAATTGGAATACGTTCCCGACCAGCGCTGCGTCGAACTCAAGTCCTTGAAGCTCTATATTTGGTCATTCCGCAGCCGGGGCGCATTTCACGAGGCGGTGACCAACGAAATCTTGGGCGACCTGGTGGCGGCAACCGCGCCTCGATTCATGCGTCTTTTGGCCGAATTCAACGTTCGAGGCGGCATTTACACGACAGTGGCGGCGGAACACAGGTTGCCCGGCTGGGCGGCCGCCCCCCCGATCACCCTTCCCTAGCGCCCGGGGCGCGCGGGTCCGCACCCTCCCCACCCTGCCGCCTGGGGTTTTGCTTTTCAATCATAGGCTTAGATTAATAAAATATGTTGCCTCAGTGGCCTGTACACGCCTGAATGCGTCGGTATAATCGCGCGCTCTTTCGTTAGGAGGCGGAGACTTCAAATGCCCTCGAAGAAACCCAATAAAGCGGCTAAACGGCCAGGTAAGGCGACACCCAAGAAAGCGACTCACAAAGCAGCCGCTCCCAAGAAGGTGGCCCGACCTCCACTCAAGCCCACGCCACCGCGTTCTACATCGAAGGTAACAGTGAAACCCAATAAGCCAGCCCCCAAACCTGTGATCGCAAAGACCGTGACTGTCAAACCTGCGCCCGCGAAAATACCTCCGGCAAAGCCGGAAGTACTCAAAGCAAGCAATGACAAGGTTGCGCCGATCAAATTCGACACCCGTCCGCTCGTGATGACTCGCGTGCCTCAAATCGACGAGGACAACGACGGGGAATCCTCCGCCGCCGCCAGTTTGCTGGCGGGCCCGCGCAATGTGAAACCGTACATCGCCCGCCGCGGCGAGCAGTACATGAACAAGGAACAGTTGGAGCATTTCGCCCGGATATTGCAGAGCTGGAAACGAGATCTCATGGTCGAGGTGGACCGCACCGTGCTGCACATGAAGGATGAGGCAGCCAACTTCCCCGACCCGAATGACAGAGCCACTCAGGAAGAGGAGTTCAGCCTCGAGCTGCGTACGCGCGATCGCGAGCGCAAGCTGATTCGAAAAATAGACGAGGCCTTGAAGCGTATCGAGGATGGTTCGTACGGCTACTGTCTCGAGACCGGCGAGGAAATCGGTATCAAGCGATTGGAAGCCAGACCCGTCGCGACACTATCGGTGGAAGCCCAGGAGCGGCGCGAACGCCGCGAAAAGCAGTACGGCGACCGCGACGACCGCTACCGATAAAGCGCGCCCGTATGTAGGGCGCTTTGCCCCGACGCCCTCGGGCGACTTGCATTTGGGCTCCCTTTACACGGCGGTGGCGAGCTTCCTCGATGCGCGGGCGCACGGCGGGCGCTGGCTGCTGCGGATCGAGGACCTCGATCGGCCGCGCGAGGTCCCGGGTTCAGCGGACGGCATCCTGCGAACCCTGGAGGCGTTCGGCTTCGAGTGGGACGGTGAGATCGTCTGCCAGCGCGATCGCACGCGGCTCTATGTCGATGCCTTGCAAACCCTCGAGGCCCGCAGCCTGACCTTCCAGTGTTCCTGCAGCCGACTGCAGTTGGAGGACGAGACCCGCTATCCCGGCACCTGCCGTGTGCGGCCGGCAGCATCCTCGGTGCCGACAGCCACCCGTTTGCGCGTCGACCAGGGTTCCATTCTGTTTCGAGATCGCATCCAGGGAAGCTACCGCCAGGACCTCGCGGCCGCCGTGGGCGATGTGATTCTCAAGCGGCGCGATCAGATATTTGCCTACCTATTGGCGGTGGTCGTGGATGATGGGGCGCAGGGGGTGAGCCACGTCGTCCGTGGCGCGGATCTCCTGGACAACACGCCGCGCCAAATCTATCTGCAAGGGCTTCTCGGGCTCCCTCTGCCGGCCTATGCACACGTCCCGGTGCTCACCGAACCCGATGACACGAAGCTCGCGAAGTCGCGGCGCAGCGTGCGAGCGGATGCGGATGCGGCCTTGCCGCAGCTGTTGGCGGTCTTTTCCATGCTGGGACTGGCGCCGCCCGATCCGCTGGCGGGGGGAAGCCTTAACGATGCCTGGGCTTGGGCCATCGGGCAGTGGAACGTCGAAAAGGTGCCGAAACGCCTAAATATGCGCGTAAATGGTTAAAAAACATACAAAAAAATGCCGATTTGCCTTAGCGCTGCATTGCGCTATCCTTGATCCGTGAGGACCTTGGGATTGGTCACGCGTGGTCAGGCACGAACCGGCATCTTCCGGCGGCGCGTCGGCCAACACGAGCGAGGAGCCCTATGAGCGAACCGCGAGTGATAAAAAAATATCCGAATCGTCGACTCTATGACACGGTTGAAAGCCGGTACATCACGCTGGCCGATGTCAGGCGGTTGGTCGTCGAAAGGATCGAGTTCGTCGTCGTCGACAAGAAGAACAACGCGGACATTACACGCAGCATTTTGTTGCAGGTGATTGCCGAACAGGAGCATCTTGCCGAGCCCATCCTGAGTCAGGATTTCATGGTTAATGTGATCCGCGCCTACGGCACCGGTGTGCAGGGCCTGGTGAGCGGCCACTTGGAACAAAGCCTGAAACAGATCATGAGTCAGCAGCCGCAGAGCCGTCCGCCGCGCATCCGTACGGCGGCGGACGATTCCTTCAAGGCATTGTCGGCAATTCGCAGCCGCGACGGCGATAAGGACCGCGACGAGCACATCGATACGAAGTGAGCTCGGCGCAGGGCGTGGAGGCGCAGCGATCACCGGATAACGCTGCCTCCGCACTCGGGCCTCGGATTCGGGATGGGTGCCGCCGCACCTGGCATTGCGGCGCCCTCCCATCCGTGTGTCCGTATCTTAAGGCTGCCTCGGGCTAGGCGGCGTCGACATTGCGCATGGACAGCCGCACGCGTCCCTGCCGATCCACCTCGAGAACCTTCACGCGCACCACATCGCCTTCTTTCAATTTGTCGCCGACGCGCTCGACGCGCTCTTCGGAGATCTGCGAGATGTGAACCAGGCCGTCGCGGCCCGGGAGAATGGTCACGAAGGCGCCGAAGTCCATCAGTCGCGCGACCTTGCCTTCATACACTCTGCCCACTTCGACGTCGGCGGTGATGAGTTCGATGCGGCGCTGGGCTTCGCGGCCCGCGGCACCCTGTACGGAAGCGATCTTCACCGTGCCGTCGTTCTCGATATCGATCGAGGTGCCGGTTTCTTCGGTGATTTGCCGGATCACGGCGCCGCCCTTGCCGATCACGTCGCGGATCTTCTCCGGATCGATCTTCAAAGTAATGATGGTGGGCGCCCATTCCGACATGCTTTCGCGCGGCTTGGAGAGCACTTTGTTCATCTCGCCCAAGATGTGCAGGCGGCCGTCGCGGGCCTGATCGAGCGCCACCTTCATGATCTCGCGCGTGATGCTGGTGATCTTGATATCCATCTGCAGCGCAGTGATGCCGTCCTTCGTGCCGGCCACTTTGAAATCCATGTCGCCGAGATGATCCTCGTCGCCCAGGATGTCCGTCAGAACTTGGAACCTCGCGCCCTCTTTCACGAGACCCATCGCGACCCCGGCCACAGGCGCCTTGATCGGCACGCCGGCGTCCATCAACGCGAGGCTGGTGCCGCACACGGAGGCCATGGAGCTCGATCCATTCGATTCGAGAATCTCCGAGACGACACGGATGACGTACGGAAATCTCTCCACTCCCGGCATCACGGCCTTGACGCCGCGCTTGGCCAGGTTGCCGTGCCCGATCTCGCGCCGTTTCGGCGAGCCCATCATGCCGGTTTCGCCGACGCTGAACGGAGGGAAATTATAGTGCAGCATGAACGGCTCTTTGCGTTCGCCCGTGAGGCCGTCGATGATCTGCGCATCGCGTCCCGTGCCCAAGGTCGTGACCACCAGCGCCTGGGTTTCGCCGCGAGTGAACAAGGCGGAACCGTGGGTTCGCGCGAGCACGCCGGTGCGGATATTGATGCCGCGTACGGTCTTGGTGTCGCGGCCGTCGATGCGCGGGTGACCCTCGAGGATTCGCTCGCGCACCAGGCGGTATTCGAGATTGAAAAATTCGTTGCCGACCTGTTCCGCGGTGAATTTGGGCGACTCGCCCTTGGTCAGCGCCTCGAGCGTCGCGGTCTTGATCTCGCCGATCTTGGCGTAGCGCTGCTGCTTCTCGGTCAACGTGTAGGCCGCCGCGAGACTCTTCTCGGCCAGCGCGGCCACTGCATCCTTCAATGCGGTATTCGGCTCCGGAGCGACCCAGGACCATTTGGGCTTGCCGGCTTCCGCCGCGAGTTCATTGATCGCCTTGATCGCCGCCTGCATCTCAGCGTGGCCGAACATCACGGCGCCGAGCATGACTTCTTCGTTCAGGCCGCCGGCTTCGGATTCGACCATCAGCACGCCTTCCTGGGTACCGGCGACCACGAGATCGAGTTTCGATTCGGTCAGCTGAGTCGCGGTGGGATTGAGGATGTACTTGCCGTCCAAGTAGCCGACGCGCGCGGCGCCGATGGGGCCCATGAACGGCATGCCGGAAATGGCCAGCGCCGCCGACGCGCCCAGCAACGATGCAATGTCCGGGTCCACTTCGGCGTTGACCGAGCGGCCGGCCGCGTAGGTCTTTTCCTGGTAGTTCACAGTCAGCGGGAAGAAGTCGCGTCCCGGGGTTGCCTTCTTCAGGCCCACCGCCGTCACGAGCACCACCGTGTCGCTCATGGTGACGAGCACCGCGCCGTCGGCCTGACGGGCGAGTTCACCCGTCTCAATGGTTACGGTGTGATCACCATATTGAAAGCTTTTTTTGATAGCGCTCACGTAGCCCCTCAGCGTAATAGAAAACGTATGAACGAAGGCCGCAGCTGGCCTGCGGCGGCGCCTGTTAGCGGCGTAACCCTAAGCGTTCGACTAATTGCGTGTACTTGTCCGGGGTTCTGCTCTTGAGATAATCGAGCAGCTTGCGGCGCTGGTTGACCATCTTGAGCAGCCCGCGACGCGACGCATGGTCGGCCTTGTGCGTGGTGAAATGCTGACTCAAGCCGTTGATGCGCTCGGACAACAAGGCAATTTGAACTTCGGGGGAACCGGTGTCCTGCGCGCTGCGCTGGAATTTACCGACGACGCCCGTCTTTTCTTCTCGAGTAAGTGGCATTGAAATCAAACCTCAATCAATAACTTAGACCTTTTAAGAGGCGCGCATTGTACGCGTCGCCGCATCCACCCTCAAGCTTAGGATTCGCCGCTGTTGAAATAAGACCGACGAAATCAGTCGCAGCGGAACCAAGCGGCCGGTGGCATCGATCTGCCCCAAACCCAGAAATCCCAAGCCGTCCGCGTAGATACGCACGGTTCCCGGCACGATTCCGGGCGGTTCCACGGGAATCGAGACCGGCTGTCCCTGGCGAAACGCGCTGACGCCGCTTGGCGAAAGATCCAGTCGCCGCCAGGCCGTCAGCGCGGCATCCACCGGCAGCAGGGCATCCTGCCGCTGCTCCGGGCTCATGGATTCCAGCGCCCCGAAGGTCCATTGTGGTTCTGCACCAAACGGCGCCACTCCAAGTCTGCGCAGCGCCGACAAGTGGCCGATCGTCCCGAGCTGCGCGGCCAAATCCTCCGCCAGCACCCGGATGTAGGTACCCTTCGAGCAGCGCACGTCGAACGACAGGTCAGGAGGCTGCCAGTTCAGCAGGTGCATATCGTGAATGACGATGGCCCGCGCCGCACGCTCGCGCGTGATGCCGGCCCGCGCATATGCGTACAGCGGTTTGCCGTCCTGTTTGAGGGCGGAATGCATGGGCGGTACCTGGGAATATTCGCGCGGAAAATCCGCGAGCGCCTGGGCAAGCTGCTGCGAAGAATAGGACGGCAGTTCACGCCTTTCTATCACTTCGGATTCCAGATCCGCGCTGGGGGTGCGCTCACCCAGACGAACCGTCACGCGGTAGGTTTTGTCCGCATCCAAGAGCTGCGCGCCGAACTTCGTGGCTTCGCCAAAACAGATGGGCAGCAAACCCGAAGCCAGTGGATCGAGCGATCCCGTATGGCCCGCCTTGCGGGCATTGAACAGCCGCTTGATCCGCGCGACGGCGCCCGCGGAGCTCAAACCCAAGGGTTTGTCGAGCAATAAAATACCGTGGACGTCGGCCGGCATAGTCAACCTTCGTCGACCACATGGCTGTCATCATCGGCGCCGTCGTGCGCCGGCGCCGCGCCGCCCGCGGCCTGCTTGTCCGGCTTGTTGACCGAATCGATCAGCTGGGTCAATCGCACGCCGTGCTCGATCGAGGTGTCGAGCTCGAATGTCAACGTAGGTGTGTAGCGAATCATCAAGGAGCGCGACAGCGCATTGCGCAAAAATCCGGCGGCGCTCTCCAGACCCCGCTGCACCTTCGGATCGGGGCCGTCCTTGCCGAAGACCAGGTAGTACACCCGCGCGGT
>WNFS01002072.1_pt1 | contig 20491 bp, 18 predicted proteins | sample 5400141 | NCBI WGS metagenome assembly WNFS01 (sample SAMN13153358, study PRJNA577476) | soil metagenome | isolation source: 60 cm saprolite under Madrone tree | place: USA:California | collected 2016-06-14
GACATGGCACCGGGAGACGCGATCGCATTCGACTTCCGCACCATTCACGGTGCGCCGGCCAACGCGTCGCCCGTCACTCGACGTGTCTTTTCATCCCGGTGGGTCGGTTCCGATGCGCGCTTCGTGCGGCGTGGTGCATCGGGATCGCCGCCATTTCCTCATCTGACGCTCAAGGACGGGGCGCCATTCGACGCCCCTGAGTTTCCGCTGGTCTACGGTCAATGACCTCGTGAGACCGATCCAGCGCGTGTCTACCAGAAGAGCATAGGCGTTTTGTCCAGCAGGTCCGCACCGGGCTCGGTGACGATGAAGTTATTTTCGAACCCCACGGCCCCCACGCCCGGGCGACTCTGAAACGCCTCGGCCGCCAGGACCATACCCGGCTTGAGAGGCCCTTTCATGCGCTTGTACCCGAACGGTCCGATATCGGTGTCGCCCTTTGGAAGAACGAACGATGGGAAGCTGGTGCTGAGGCCGTGTCCAAACAGGTTATCGCCCGCCCGCTCGTCGACCCCCCCTTTGCGTGCAATCTCGGCCCAACGAACCCCCAAGTCGCGTGCCGTAATGCCAGGCGCAACCGCTTTGACCATGTCACCAACGAGCTTGGCGCAGCTCTCGACCAGCGCTTTCTGCGCGGGCGTAGGATGCCTTCCGCAGACAGCGGATCGGCCCGGATCCAGCCAATAGCCCGCGAATATGGGTCCGTAGATCCATATCGAGATCAGGTCTCCGGCATCCGGCGCGTTCATGTTGTAGCCATAGAAGTCGTAGCTCAATGGAGATTCCATCGTCGCAGGGCCATGACAGATGGAGATGCGATGAAACCCTCCACCCCCACGCATAATGACGGCCGCGGCGCGAGCAGCTGCTTCGCATGCTCGTTCTCCCGCAATCATAGCTTCCATGGCCGAGGTCAGCGCATTGGTGACCAGAGTGCCGGCAGTCCGATAGGCTTCGAGCTCGCGAGGGCTCTTGATCATCTGAGGCCCTTCAAGGAAAGATTCATCCGGAACCCACTCGATCTGGGGGGTGTGATGCCGCAGGATACGATCGAACCTTCCCGGAAGCACATCGTCACCCACGACGGCCACTCGCCCTTCGATTCGCTCGGCGCGCAGATACTCGGCGAATTTGACCGTCATGTGCGGTGTATGGCTGACCACCTTGCCGCAGAATATTTTCGAGGCGTCGATTGCCTCATTTGTCAGGCCGATATGCAGCTCGGGCTCATGCCCTTTGCGTATCAGCACGGCGGCGAATGTCCAGGGCTCATCGAGCTCCTCGTTCAGCGGGTCCTGGCCCGTTCCGTTCGTATAGAAATTGGTTAGCCAGTAGACATCACCCACCCTGTCGTAGGCACTCGCGGATCGTTGCCACACGAGCAGATTCTCATGGCCCGCGGCGGCCATCGCCGCCTGAACTCGTCCCCATCGCGCCAAGTATTCATCTTTGGTGAAAAATATTTCAGGCCCCGGTGCTCCGGACGCTCGTGCGCCCGCAGCGTCTCGAATCGAGCCCGCAGCAACGGATGCGAGAATCACTGAGGACGCAGATGTTTGCAGAAAGCTGCGCCTGTCCATGAAAGGCCGGTTATGGTTTGTCTTTTCGACCTTCGTCATGGATAGTCCTCCAAGGTATTCATTTGCCGACGTCGCCGCTTCGATGTCGAGATCATCGAGCTGTGTGTCCGCTGGTACATCACCTACCGTTTGAGCTTTCGAGATCTCGCGGCGATGATGGCACCACCGCGGCGAGTCTTCCATGCCGAAAAATCATCCATTCGATGCGAATAATATTGTTGCATGTGACTACTCGCATGATTGCTAAATGCGGTCCGCGGCAGTACAGAATGCTCTCGGGCGTGGTGCCGGCAGGTGCAGCGGAAGGAGTGCGTCGCAGTGCGCTTTAGGGTCCGACCATGATCATGACGGAATCGGCTGTCGCCTACCCAACCCGGCCCCCGAATTGGACATTTTGGGCTGCGGGAGCGCTCGGTATTCTCGCCACGGCAGTGGCGGCGATTTTACCCGTGCTTGTGGGAGTATGGCAGAAGCAGGCCGGGCTGCAGGTCGATCAAGCCGGCTTTGTGGCGGCCACGGAGTTGTTCGCCCAAGTCGCAGGGACCGGGATGTTCCTATGGGCCTCGCCTCGATGGACATTGCGCACCATCGCGGTCGCCGGCCTGTGCGTCATGGTCGTCGGGAACATCGCAACGGCGGGGAGCGTGGATTTTGCTTCGCTCATGGTGGCGCGCGGAATCGGCGGTGCGGGCGGCGGAGTCATCCGCGCGTTGTGCATGATGTCCCTCGCCAAAGCCTTGAGCCCGGGCCGGGCGTTCGCCGTGTATGCCGGCGCGCAAGTGGGTTTGGCCGCGGTGACTACGGCCTTCATTCCACACTTCATCGAGACGCAGGGAGTGCGCGCGCCGTTCCTGGTCTTGACTCTCGCATCTGCGCTCGGATTTGCGCTGTGCCCGCTGTTGCCACGGCATTCGCCGTTGCCGCCGTCCGCGATCCGACAGCGGGGTCCGGCGTCTTACCCGATGGCTGCGATATTGGCCATTGTTGCCCTGTGTGTCTTCTTCGCGGGGCAGGGCGCACTGTGGACGTATCTTGCGCCTATCGGTGCGTATCGATCGATACCGGCTGCCGGCGTCACTCAGGCGTTGACGCTGCTCAATTTCGCGGGACTTGCGGGTGCGCTCGGGGTGGGGGCGATGGCACATCGAGTCAACCCCCGGATAGCGCTCTTGACGCTGCTAGCCACCGAGATCATATCGATCGTAGGTCTGTTCCGTGTGCATTCGCCGGTCGGTTTCATCGCGTCCGCGGGCGCCTTCTATTTCTCATGGTGCGCCTCCTTCCCGTTTCAGTTCACCGTCATTTCGCAATCGGACAGCAGCGGTCGTGCGAGTGCGGTCGTGCCGGCGGCTGACGGTTTGGGGCTCGCCGGCGGCGCGGCCCTCGCCAGTGTTGTCCTGCCGACGCTCGGATTGGGATCTGCGGGTTGGATCTGCGCAGCAGCCAGCGTAGTCGGGATCACACTTTATATATGGTCGGCGACGCTGTCGAAGATGCCGGCGCGCTCCATGCAGCGGGTCGCGGCAGTGGATTCTGCCACCTTGGAGGGATGACATTGCCTCGAACAAGCTTTATCAATGCGAAAATTTTCGACGGTATCCGATCCGAATATCTGGACGAATCCGTCGTGGTCGTCGACAACGATTGCATCGCAGCGGTGGAGCGAAAGCTGGATCCTGCCAACGCGGGGGACGTGATCGATGTCCACGGCAAAACCCTGATGCCCGGATTGATCGACGCGCACTGCCATGTGCTGGGATCCAGCCTCAGAGTCACCGACACGGAGATGCAGCCGCTGACCTACGTGGCCAGTTACGCATCCAAGATGCTGGGTCGCGCGCTCGACTGTGGCTTTACGACACTGCGCGATGTGGGCGGCGGTGAAATTGGAATCGCCCGTGCGGTGGAAGACCGCCTCATCAAGGGGCCCCGGGTGTTCTTTGCCGGGCGGGTCCTGTCGATGACGGGCGGGCACGGTGATTTCCGAGACCCGTTCAGTACTATTGGAGCTTGCGGGTGTTCTGCGGATGGCCGGGTCGCTGTCATCTGCGACGGGCCGGATGCGGTGCGTGCGGCCGCTCGGGAGGAACTGCGCCGCGGTGCCCATTGCATCAAGATCATGCTCTCCGGCGGTGTTTTATCGCCTACCGATCCGATTTGGATGGATCAATTTTCTGACGCGGAAGTATCGGCCGCGGTGGAAGAGGCCGCCCGCCGCCGGAAATACGTGGCCGCCCATTGCCATCCGCCCAGTTCCATCGAAAGAGCGGCAAAACTGGGAGTCAGAACCATTGAACACGCGACGCTCATCGACGAGACGAGTGCGGCGGCGGTCAAAGCCGCCGATGCCTACGTGGTGCCGACCACGGTCATCGTCCGTGCGCTGCTCGAGGACGTGAAGTCGGGCTTGATGCCGGCCTGGGCTGAACCCAAGCTCAAGGAAGTGAGCGACAGCTCGCTCCGCGGCCTGGAAATCATGGATCGCCGGGACCTCAAGATAGGCTTTGGCACGGATCTCTTGGGGCATCTGCATACCCACCAGGACCGTGAGTTCACGGTCCGGCGCGAAGTCCAATCGGCGGCAAATATCTTGCGTTCCGCAACTTCCGTGAACGCCGAGATCTTGATGGAACCCAAACTCGGCAAAATTCAACCGCGATGCTGCGCCGATATTCTCATCGTCGACGGCGACCCGTTGAGGGACATCAATGTATTGGCCCAAGGGGGGCGCAACTTGAGCGTCATCATGAAAGGCGGTCAGTTCCACAAGCGCTCAACTTAGGGCGCCGACCGGGGGTTTCGGCGCGCCGATGCCCCTGCGAAACAGATCGATGATCATTTGAATGGGGATCGACTCGGATTCGCGAAACACGGCGAAGAACCCAAGGCCCGTCTTCACGGAGCGATCGGACAAGCGGACGATGCGCCGATCGAGGAAGAGCTGGTCGACGATGTGCAGATACCCGAGCGCCACGCCGCGTTCTGCCACGAGTTCCAACAGCAAGAGTGCGAAGGTGGAAAAGACCGGACCGGTGACCAACGGCAGCGCTTCGCCCTGATCGCGCAGCCAGTCCGCCCACTTGAGCCCGATCGTGTCCTCACTGGCGAGTCTCAGCAGAGGAAACTTCATCAGGGTCCGGGGCGATGCGTTCAGCAGTTCTGGATGACGCTCGAGAAGCGCGGGCGCACAGATCGGGAATCCCTCTTCCGCGAACAAATGAACGGCGGTGAACCCCGGCCAATTTCCATCGCCGAAGCGTATCGACAAGTCGATGTCGTCGGCATCGAAGTCTTCATAAGATGCGGCCGTGATCACCCGCAGCTTCCAATCGTTGAGCAGTTCGGCGAGTTCCCGAAATCTCGGCATCAACCAATTTTGCGCAAGGTCGTGACTGCAGGCGATGGTGAGCGTGCGATTGACATCACGCTGCTTGAGCGAGGCCAGCACGTCGCGCACGTGACCCAAGCCCGCGCCCACCGCGTCGGCCAGCCGCTGACCCGTCGGCGTCAATTCGAGCCGGTTGCCGTTGCGAATGAACAGGATGAGCCCCGTCTCGCGTTCGACAGTGGCCACGTGGCGACTCACGGCGGAGGCGGCAATGCACAGTTCGGCGCCGGCGGCAGTCAGATTGCAATGCCGAGCGGCCGCCTCGAAAACGACCAGCGCATTCATGGGAGGCAGGGATCGGCGGAGGGTCACCATATCAAAATTATACGGAATCCATCGAATATCTCTAGTTTAAGGCCTCATTCATTCGAATATAAATAGCAAAAGGCATCGAAAGGCCTTAAGCACTCGAGGATGTCCGTCATGCACGTATCGATGCCTCTTGCCGACCTGGTGGATCTGGAGCGTTACCCGCTATCCGACGACGCGGCCTTTGCCGCGATAGCTGATGCCTGTCGGCGCCAGTTGCAGGAATCGAGCTTCGCCTGGCTGCCCGGCTTTTTGAAGGCTGGCGCGGCGCAGGCGATGACCACGGAAGTGCTCGATGCCATGCCACGCGCCTACCGGCGTGAACAATCGTTCAGTGCTTACGATGAGGCATCTTTCCTGAAGTTCGCTCCGGACCATGTGCGACGGCGCATCCACATGAGCCGGCAATTTGTGGTGGCGATGGATGTGCTGCGTAAAACCGGTCTGCTGCGGACGTTGTACGGCAACGAAATCTTGACGCGGCGAATTTCGCAAATGCTGAACGAACCGGCGCTGTTCCCATTGGCGGATCCGGTCATGGGGTGCACAGCGACGGTCATGTACGACGGCGACAACCATGGTTGGCATTTCGATCTCAACGATTTCGTGGTGTCGATCTTGCTGCAGGCGCCCGATGCGGGCGGTACATTCGATTTCGCGCCGAATATCCGAGACGACCGCGATGAGAATTACGCCGGGGTTGCCGCCGCACTCGACGGCCGGTCAGAGGCTGTGCGGTCGATCAAAGCGGAGGCCGGAACGTTGCTCCTGTTTTGCGGCCGCCGCGCGCTGCATTGCGTCCCGCCGGTGTCCGGCAGCGTTCCGCGAGTCATCGCTCTTTTCAGCTATGACCGGCATGCGGGTGTGCGCTACAACAGCGACATCTATGAGCGCGTCGTAGGCCGCAGAAACCCGTTCGAGCAATAGAACCTTGGAACTTGTTCACGGGAGATCTATGAAGGCTCCTCACGCGTTGATCATACTGGGTGGCCTCATCACCTCAACCTCCTTGGCAATGGCCGCCTCGAGCGACGCGCTCGATGAGATCGTCGTCACGGCGCAGCGTCGGGCCGAACGCCTTCAAGACGTGCCGGCGGCCATCACCGCCCTCAGCGGTGATTCGCTCAATCAGATGCGCCTGCAGGGTAACGCGGATCTGGCGGCGTACGTTCCCAGTCTATCGTTCGACGTGTTGAGTCCGGGAGAGACCACGTTGACAATCCGCGGGCTTGGCACTTCTTACGGACTCGAACCGGCGGTATCGCTTTATGTCAACGAGACTCCGCTCGACATCCGCACGGACGGTTATGCCGGTGCGCCGGACATCGATTTCTTCGATGTCGATCGTGTCGAGGTGCTGCGCGGCCCGCAGGGCACCCTCTACGGTTCGAGCTCCATGGGCGGCGCGGTGCGGATCTTGACCGCTCAGCCCGACCCGAGCGCCTACGCCGTAAACGCGGAAGTCGGCGGCTCGAGCATGGACGGCGGCGGTGAAGGATATCTGGCGAAGTCGGCCGTGAATTTGCCGTTAACAGCGGATTCCGCCGTCCGTATCGTAGGTGCCTTCGAGCATGTACCGGGTTACATCAATCAAGCGGCCCCCGGCGACTACGCTGTTGCACATCCTGACCTCCCAGTGACGGCGAGACGGATCAACGATGTGGATCTCAAGAGCGGTCGGATCATCGGTCTGTGGAAGCCGACCGATGCCCTGACCATCAAGCCCACCTTCATGATTTCGGAAGTCGATGCCCGCAACAATTCGGATTACTTCAGCAACTTGCCCGAATTTACCACTGCCGCCACCTACCCGAGCCCGCAAGCGAGTCGCCTCGAAGTCGGTAATCTGCAAGTGGACTACAACTTCGGCATTGCTACGCTGATGTCCTCGACATCAATACTCTCTCGAGACGTGCAGACTCAGAGCGATTTCACGCTCTTTTGGGCCAATCTCGCGCCGGCATTCGGCGTTCCTTATCCGCCCAACTATCCCAGCACGGATTTCGACACGTCGCATAACTCCGGTTTCATTCAGGAACTGCGTTTGACGTCTCCAACCGAACAAGCTCTGCGCTGGGTGGGCGGCGCGTACTTCAGTCACTACCGCCAGCATTCGACGGAGTCGACGAACAGCGAAGCGTTTGCCGGCGCCATAGGCCAAACGACCGGTCCGAATTTATATAGCTTTGACCAATCGGTGATCGATCAACAGACGGCGGTCTTCGTGGATTTGACTTACAAGATCATGCCGCGCCTCGAGATTACCGCCGGTGAACGCTACTACGAACTACGCGACAGCCTTGAAAACGTACAGAGCGGCGTTCTTGCCGCTCCCAGTCAGCCCTTGGTACATGCAAAGGCGAGCGGCAACAGTCCTCGCCTGGTGCTGACGTATCACCCGCTCGACGACACCACCGTCTATGCAACGGCGGCGCGCGGCTACCGGCCGGGCGGTCCCAACGTCGGGCTTCCTACGGGAATCGGTTGTACGCTGAACAACGCCTATTCGTCGCTGTATCAGCCAGACACCGTATGGAACTACGAGCTGGGTACGAAATTGGAGTTCCTGGACCGCAAACTATCGATTGATCTAGCCGCCTACCGAATCGACTGGAAGAACGTGCAGCAGGCGGTCACCGACCCCGGCTGCGGCTACTTATTCGTTGCGAATGTAGGCACTGCGCGGAGCAAGGGGGTCGAGGCGGAGATCAATTTCAAACCCGTCGAATCGCTTTTGCTGACCGCAAGCGGCTCTTACGATCACGCCGAGTTCACCTCGATCGATGCCCCGTTTCTGCAAGCCGCCGCGGCGCGGGCCGGACAAGCGGTGCCCGGTGTGCCGCGGCAGAAATTCAATCTCGGCGGCGAATATACCGCGGTGATCGCCGATCATACCGGGTATCTGCGTCTCGATTGGAGTCACCTGGGCAATGTGCCCGCGGGGTTCGGCTACAACGCCGTGCGGCCCGCGTATGGCGCGCTCGAGGCCGCGGTAGGTGTGCGTACCGGACATTACGATGTATCGTTCTATGGGCACAATCTTACGAATTCGAACGGCATCTTGGAGATCCTGGAGGGAACGACATCCAGCTTCGGGAATACGTTCACGACCCGGATTTCGACGCCGCCCCGTACGGTAGGCATCGATCTTAAGATGCATTTCTAAGTAAAAGGAGCCGCTCCGTGAGCCACCGGTGTTCGAGCAATGGGTCATTCGGACCCACGATTCTGGCGCTGACCACCTGTATCGCCGGGTGTGCGTTGGCTTACCCCTGCGCCGCCGCCGAGCCCCCAGCGCTGCTGGAAAAACGCGACGGTTACGTGGAGGCGTGCGGAGCAATCGTCTATTACGAAACCATCGGCCAAGGGCGGCCGCTCATGGTCCTGCACGGCGGTCCTGGCACCCCGCACGGATATTTTCTGCCCTATCTATTGCCGCTTGCCAAGCATCATCGCCTGGTCTTCATGGACGAACGCGGCTCCGGGCGCTCCGAGCGGCTGGCCAATTTCAAAGGTTACACGCTGGATAGCATGGCCTGCGATGCGGACGCCGTGCGCCGCGCACTTGGATTGAAAACCGTCGATGTCATGGGCCATTCCTTCGGCGGGATCCTGGCGCAAGCCTATGCGATCAAATATCCGTCGAACGTACGACGGCTGATTCTCGCCGGCACGGGCTCGAGCGCGTCGCGGGTCAACGCGGATTTCAAGCTCGTCAAGGATTCGCTCGACCCCGCATTGCGCGCGCAAATCGACGCCCTGGAACTCAAGGGCATCGTCGGCGCAGATGGTGCTCAGTTGCCGGAATATCGCAAGCTGGCGGATGAGGCCGAGGCGCCCTATGAGTACGTGAGTCGACCCCCGCAGTGGGACGACCATGGCGACTCCATTGGGTGGGACGTGCTCAACGAAATGTGGGGGAGCCGCGGCGATTTCCACATCGACGGCAATCTGGCGGGCTTCGATTTTGTTCCGGCATTGCGCAATCTGCAAATGCCGACTTTGATCATTCTGGGCGATCATGATCTGGTCAGCACTGCTACGGCGGACGAGACTCATGCGGCTATCCGGAGTTCCAAAGTGATCGTACTTAGACGCAGCGGACATATGAGCTTCGTCGACCAAATGGATGCCTTCTTGCACGACGTGTCGGCCTTCCTCGACGCTGAATGAAGCGGGCGCGCCGAGGTTACGCGCTGCGCGCAGCAACTTCTGCGGTGGCGAGCTCAACGCGATTTAGCGACAGACCCGACGATCGAACGAATTCAACCGCGGTCAACGGCGAATTTTCCCACTGGGCCCCTCAAGACCCCAAGATCCGCCCGTGATGAGGCGATTCGGCGCGGCGCCACTTTTCCATGGCCGCCAAGACCGGCACCGCGATGTGGTCATACAGCGCTTCGGCGACGGGCCGCAGGAGCGGCAGGCTCACTAACCTTGAGAGCCACTGGTAACCGGGTGTTTGTGCCCAGAGGGCTGTGAGCGCGGCAACACCGCTCAAAACCTGTCCGTTGGCGGCCTTGAGGTATACCCTTCGCTCGAGATGTTCACGGCGAAGACCGTATTCAGCGAGATTGTCGTGCCTCATCGATGAGTCTATGAATGTCACGGGCACCGCTGCAGCTTGGCAGCGCCTCGCATAGTGACTCATTTCGGTCCGACACACCGGGCATGCGCCGTTGTAGTAGACGGACTGACGGCGAAGAACACTCTTAAGCGGCGAGCGGCCCACAAGCTGACGGAGGGTGGTGCCGACTTCGGGATACTGAAACACGAAGCCTGCCGTGGCTGCCCGGTGCGGGATCACGCGCTGCCCGTCCACGAGAAGCTGTGCCATTTCCCCCAGCGTGCGACTCAGGACCCAAACGGGGATGCGCAGCCAGAGAGGGCGGTGCAGTGTGCGGGCCAGCTCGCGCTGAAATTCGACGTGACTCACGGAAACCGGGGCAACCGCGTTGACGGCGCCGCGCATCGCCGGATTCCCGAGCGCGAATTCCATCAGTCGCAACGCATCGTCGATGTGAATCCAAGAAACCCACTGTCGTCCGGAGCCGAGGATGGCCCCGAGTCCCAAGCGTACCGGCAGTGCCATGGACGGCAGCGCGCCGCCGTCGCGGGCCAGGACGAGCCCAAGCCTCAGTGTGACCACACGGACGCCGAGTCCATCGGCCGCGTGAGCGGCGGCCTCCCATTGCTGGCAGAGCTCAGATTGGAATGTGGACTGCGGAGCTGCGCGCTCGTCAATAAGTTCGTCGTGCCCAATTCCGTAGTAGCCGATGGCGCTGGCGCTCAACAAGACGCGCGGCGGTCGATCGAGCCGGGCGCAAAGATCGGTCACTGCTCGCGTGGTGTCCAAGCGGCTGCGCAGCAGGACGTTGCGGCGTGTTCTCGTCCACGGCAGCGCTAGAATGCGCTCGCCGGCGAGATTGACGATGGCATCGACGCGAGTGCCGGCCAGCAGCACCTTGAGGTCTGTGATAATTCTGACATGCGGGCCGAAGCGGTCGAGCGCCCGTTCGGGATCTCGGGTCAGCACGATGAGGGCATCACCGCGAGCCAGGAGGTGGCGGACCAGGTGGCCGCCGATGAAGCCGGTGGCCCCGGTAATGAGAACGGTGCGCCCGGAAGGGGTTGTCAGCGTCTGGAGCGGATTCCGCACCCATTCCGGGGGGCGACTGTGGCGCAGGACGGCAAGGGCGTTGCGAACGGACCAGGCGAAGACGCCGACTGAAACGACTGTGAATACCCACGAAAGCGCGCCGTGCGCCATCGGATGAATGGCGGTCGGCGCGGACCACCAATGATGAAGAATGGGCGCGAGAACCAGGAGCACCGCGCCCACGTTCATCGCGAGGAGGGTGTGCAGTATGCGTTCCAGTTTGGGTAGATGGCGCGTCTGATCCTCGACGATGAAATCGGCGAGCGTGATGACGACTTCGACTACAAACACCGCCCCGATCAGCGCGGCCCATGCGCCGTGCCACTGATACCAGGCGAGGGCAAAGAACAAAAAGCCGTACAGAAATTCCCTTGCTGCATGGAGCGCGAGTTCGGGGGCGGCCGATCGCTTACTGGGAAGCTGTTCGGTGATTTCGTGGTGCCATAGGTTGTCGAATGCGCCGAGTAGTGCCTGGACGACCATCAGGGTATAGAGAAGGCTCATGACTGCTCTCCTGCCGCTCTGAAGCGGCCCGTTTGATAGAACATCTCGCCAAAGAGTGGATGTGTGACGGTCATGGTGAAGCGGAACCAGCCGTTGGCTTCATCAATGTGCTCGACGTGTGTGGTGCCGGGCGACAGAAGGCTGGGAAGCAGCAGCTTCATCCGGCCTCCACTGGAGCGCTTGCCAAGATCGAAGTAATAACCGCGGCTGACAAAGTGCAGGACGCCGCGCTGTTCGTAGACGTCTAGGGGCATGCATAGGCGCGCAGGCAGCCGTTCGACGAGGTGGCCGCGGGAATCTATGATTTTGGTGGAGCGCACCAGGCAGGGTTGGGTCTTCGGCCAGCGGTATTCGCGATTCCAGGCAACGCCGCTCCGGGTGGGACCGACATGAACGCTCGCAGGGACGCGCAGGCCGGTTCGCGGAACGACGGGCGTGCCTAAGAGCTGACAGATGAATGCGAGCATGCGGCCGAGCCGGCTCGCCCGCACCACGTCGAACTCTCCGATGTAGTCGACCACGACGGGGGGTTCGCCAAAGCGCTCGCGGACCGCTTGCGGAAGGCGGGCCCAGGCCGCTTCGCCGAGCACGGACTCAAGGCCGTAGTGCCTCCGCACCGACTGGCTCTGGGAGGCGATGCGAGCGACAGTGGAGGCGATGCCGTTCATTGCGAGGCCCTAATCGCCGATGACCTTGGCGATTCGGTGGCCGAGACGCATCATCTTGAGGAGCGTCTTGCGCGGCAGCGTCTTAATCGAGTCGTACCAGCTCGTGACGGTCTCGAGAAATTCGAGTTGGGCGGCGAGCCGTTCCCGAACCGCGGTCGGTGTCTCTGAGTCGGATTTCAGTTGCGCGACGCACTCGCGCAGCACCGTCACGGTAGGGTCAATTTCGCGCCGCTTGCGGCCTTCGATGATGACACGGATAACCTCCCAGGGATCGTGCTGCGCAAGGAAGAAATCGCGCCGGTCACCCAAGGAATGGGTGATTTGGACGAGGTTCCAGCCAAGAAGTTCTTTCAAGCCGACGCTGACGTTTGAGCGGGCAATGCCGAGCGTCTCGGCAATCTCGTCGGCGTGCAGGCCTTCGGGGGATAGATAGAGCAATGCGTGGATCTGCGCCACGGAGCGGTTCATTCCCCAACGGCTGCCCATCTCTCCCCAGTGGACAATGTATCGCTGCATGACGGGCGTGAGGCGCATATGTAATATCCGTAATTTCTGTCTATACTGAAATGATAGTCCTTTCTGAATGAACGTCAAGAGGAGCGCTACTAAATGATCACGCCGTCACGCTGGTTTGCTGGCGGCAAGGGCTCGGATAAGATCGTCACTCCGTCTAGAGGACCTTGGGGTAATCGTCGGAAACATCGACCGCCGTACCCACCGAGGGCTCCGGGACAGACTGCTACCCAAACGGGAGGCTCTCCTGAAAATCTGGAATGCTCTTGAGCACCAGCACCAGCACCAGCACCAGCACCTGACGGTTGGTTCGAACTACGTAAATGCTTGGATCGGGCGATCTTGGGTGACGCTGGATGCAGAATTCTGACTGGCGCGGCCGGCCGGATGAGTGGGATGCTTTCGCCACGCGAAAGCACCACGGCCTCCTCTTTTCGGTGTTCGCGACCCTCGCCGCATGCTCCGGCTCGGATCGGGTAACGCCGCCCGCGGCCCAAGGGATCAGCAAGGTCAATCACATCATTGTCGTGATGATGGAGAACCATTCGTTCGACAATTACTTCGGAGCGCTTCCCTTTGTTCCGGGGGGGCCGTACCACCGTTCCTCCTCAGGCTGCGTGCCGGACGACCATGGCTGCGTCGATGGCCTTAGCTGCACCTCGAGCTCGACCGGGAATCTCAGCTGCGTGAATTCGAATCCGGAGGATGCGGGACTGGCGGCGACGGCGTTTCATAACCCGAGCCGTTGTGTCATCCCCGACCTCGCGCACGCCTGGCGCGACTCCCACCTGGAGGCCAACTTCGAGGATCCCAACGCGACCCTCACCGATTCACCGAACGACGGCTTCGTGCGAATGAACGACGGCCTGTATCAGCCGGACCGCGGCATCGAGACGGCGACGGAGGATCCGACCATGGGGTTCTATACGCAGGTCGATCTGCCCTTCTACTACGACCTGGCACAGAAATTCGCGATCGACGACCGCTACTTCGCCTCAGTGATTGGACCTACGCTGCCCAACCGGTTCTATCTCCTGGCTGCCACCTCGTTCGGCCACGTGTCGACTGGGGACGTGAGCTACCTCCCGCCAGATGGCCTCAAGCCCGGTACGGGCACGATCCTCGATCTTCTCGACAGCCGCGGTATCACCTGGACGGACTACTACGAGGTCGGCCCACAAGCGGGTGTCTTTCGCCGACCGAGCGGCACCACAGACCCCCACTTCCGGTCTGTCGAGATCTTTCTCACCGTCGCCGCAGGATCTTCCGGCGCGACGTCCCTGCCTCAGGTGTCCTTCCTCGACGCGCGGGACGACGAGCATCCGCCCGAAGACATCCAGCGAGGCCAGGCGTTCGTCTCGCGTGTCGTCAATGCGATCCGGCGCGGACCCTACTGGAGGGATTCGGTCATCTTCATCACGTATGACGAGCACGGTGGCTTTTATGACCATGTGTCGCCGCCTCAGGCACCGCAAGGATCGGCACGGACTCCCGACGGTATCTTTCCCGGGCAATGCGCGGATCTTTCGCATCCGCCTGCGAGTGAGCAGCCGGGCGCGGGCGCGGCCTGCAATGCCAGCGTGCCCGACGCCGAGTCGCTCTGTCCCGCGCTAGCCCAGAATCTGGGCGGTCCGTACCCCAACGCCTGCGCCACCTTCGATCAGCTCGGCTTCCGCGTTCCGTTCCTGGTCGTCTCGCCGTTCGCCAAAGCGCACTATGTCTCGCACACGGTCGGCGACCACGCATCGATTCTCGCGTTCATCGAGGAGCGCTTCCTAAACGATCAGGCGAGCGGGGGCACCGGACGTCTTCACCTGACACTGCGCGACCAGTATGCGAGCCCCCTCGAGGATCTGTTCGATTTCGACAATGCTCCGTCGCTCGACACCCCGGTGATCGAGGCGCAGCTGCCGGTCATCGATTGCACGCCTGCGGGATACTGAGCACAGCGGGGACTATGGCTGCTCCCTCGCCGACGACTCCGAAAGGGCGAAGCCGTCGTGGATGAGCGTCGGGACTCGTCGGGTGATCGACGTTCGGGCGAAGTTCGGATCGCGATTGGCGTGAGCAGCCAGATCCAGAGACTCGATGTCGAAATCCAAGCCTTTCTCGACCAGGCTTACAAATACAACCAGGGCGTAGGGGCTTGCGAAATTGGCATCGACGTAAAGGAGCATGGGCTTACCTTGAAAGAAGTCGACATTCTAGCAATGTACGGCCGAGCCGACGGTCCCCCCGAAAAATGACTGAAAATCCGTGTGTCGCGGGTTCAATGACCTCGCTGAACCGTACCTCAGGACGGCCGCGTGTCGGCAGACAACTCCTCGAGGTACCAATCGACGAAACGCGAGGCGTAAGTCTCCTGCAGGGAATAGGGGCCGGGCTCGAAGAACCGCGAGTTCACCCCGGCCTGATTCATCTCGACGATTTTCTTGTCCTCGGCGCTGGTGGTTTTCCACAGCCAGGTGAGGCGGTCAACGTCGTAGTCCAAGCCTTCGACGGCATCCCGATGAACCAGCCAAATCACTTCCAGACGACTCCGTGATCCGGATACGCGAGAAAATCACTGATCGGGCCGATATCGAAGTAGGTCGAATTGCCGTCAGGCGCCGAGAACGCGCCCATCAAGCGCGCGACCGATCGGCCGTCGTCCGTGGCGCTGACGATGCCGTCGTGCAGGGCGCTGCGCATGACGGCGACGGACTCCCGGCCAGTTCCGGCCAGGCATCCATATCGGTCGATGTCGGGCACCACGATGCCCAGCGCTTCGGCGCGCCTGCGTCCCGCGCGCTCCAGCTCTACGCTCTGTTCCGCCGGGCGGGCGTAGACATGACGCTTGGAAAATTCCGGGTGGGCCGGCGTGCAGTGATAGCACTCCATGTAGTTTTCAACGGCGAGTTTCCAATTGGCCTTGATCGAATAAAGTTCTCGATGCGCGACCTTCGCGGTTGCCCAGCCGTGGACACCGGCCGATCGGGCCAGCGCATCTGCAGCGTTGCGAAGATCGAGCGGATCCTCGGCGAAGGTCGTAAAGATCAGTCCTTCCATGATTCGAACCGGGAGCGTTTTCAGGGACACGTCATCACGCCTGAACGATTCCGGCATCTGGCGGGCGATCAGCAACTTGCCGTCCAGATCGTAGGTCCACGCGTGGTAAGGGCAGGTCAGCCGTCCAGATTGGGCCTTACCGGAGCGCCCGGCACAGAGGCGTGAACCGCGATGCCGGCATACGTTCAGCAAGGCGCGCACTTCGCCGGCCGAATTGCGAATGACGATGACCGATTCCGGCCCGAGATCGACCACCAGGTAATCTCCGGCGCGGGGGATACTGCTCACATGGCCCGCACAGAACCAGTGCCGCAGCAGCATGCGCTCCATGTCGCGCTCGAAGATTGCAGGGTCGGTGTAGAAATCCCGCGCCAGCGCGTGGCCCGGCTTGTGACTATGAATGCGTGTGCTTAACTCGGTGTATTCCACCCAGCGAATTGTATGCGCCGGGCAGCGCCAAGTACTAGTGTGTCACGCTGAGGCCGCCGAAGCGCCTTTGCCTGCCCCCGTAGTCCTCGAGTGCGGAGCGAAATTGCCGCTCATCGAAGTCCGGCCAAAGGCAATCGCTGAAATGGAACTCCGCAAACGCGCATTCCCAGAGCAGAAAGTCGCTGAGGCGCCGCTCGCCTCCTGTGCGAATCAGCAGATCGACCTCGGATGCGGGATAGGCGCAATGATCGACTTCATGCAGCAGGCGGTGAAAGTCCTGAGGCGTCAGATCCGCGTCGCGCCCGGCGCGCCGCGCGGCTTGCATGATGCTGTGCTGCGACGAGTAGTCGACGGCAATTCGCAGGAGCATGCCCGAGCCCGCCGCGCTCGACCGCTCGCTTTGCTCGATGGACCGAAGCAGGTTCTGGCCGAGCCGGTCGCGCCGTCCGATCACATTGATCCGAATCGATTGCTCCACGCAACGGCGCGTCTCGGTGAACAGATACTGGCCGAACAAACGCATCAGCGCCGAGATTTCCGCCGGGGGGCGCGCCCAATTGGCGGACGAGAACGCGTACAGCGTGAGTATCTCGACCTTCGCGCGCGCCGCCGCTTCCACGGCGACGCGCACGGCTTTTGCGCCCTCCACGTGCCCCGCGGTTCGCGGCAGTCCGCGCTGGGTGGCCCAGCGCCCATTCCCGTCCATGATGATCGCGACGTGCATCGGCTTATGAACGCCGCGTCGCCTTGATGACGGCCTCGATATGCTCCAGATAGCGCAGCAAGGCCTTCTTCCCGATCGGCGTGATGCGGTATTCCGACTTCGGCCGGCGGGCTTCGAAGGACTTCGTGCAGACCACATAGCCCGCTTCTTCGAGCTTGCGCGCATGGGCGCTCAGATTGCCGTCGCTCACGTCGAACAAGGACTTGAGCTCGTTGAAGGTGAGCCGTTCATTCATGGCCAGGGCACTCATGATGCCGAGGCGCACCCGCTCGTAGATCAGGCGATCGAATCCCGCGTCTTCGTTTCCATGCGGCGGACGAGGCACGGCCGCCGGCTTCGGCGATGCCTTGCCCGCGGCCGGCCCAGCCGGCTCGCTGCGCTTGATGGCGCCGGACTTAGCCATGAGTCAGGCGTCCGATCAAAAAGCCGAAGACAATGTGCAGGAGGCCGAATCCCAACCCGAGCATCGCCGTATGGGCGGTCACGGGCAGCGCGAAGGTCATCAATCCGAGGACGACGAACAAGCCGCCCATCATGGAGATGAGCCGCGCGATCCCGGCGACCGTCGCCGTGCTCGCCGAGAGCACCGCGCAGCCGTAGAGCAGCAGCCACATGCCCGGGATGACGTGGGTCTCGCCGGCGGTTCCAAGGACCAGAGTCAGGACGGCGCCCGCGAGAAGCGCGGGACACAGGCAGAGCAGAAATTTTCGGACCGGTCCCAAGTAGCGCGTGTGTCCACGCTGCACGATCTGCCGCGCCACCAGGGCGCCGCCGAATACGAGAGCGAGGACCGCGGCAGCCACCCATATCCCCAGCCAATGAGCCGCCCATCGGGGCAGCGAAACCACAATCGCCGCGAGAACGCCAATGATGCCCATGACGATGCCGGCCATGCCGGGCACATCCATCGAGCTCGACGACTCGATGGATGCGCGGATGTAGGCGAGAGTCCCGAGCGCCCGGCTCTCGATGGCCGCCGGAGCCTCGGATTGGATCGGAAATACAGCGGTTGGTCTTTGCATGAATCGAGCTTAAGTGAGCGCGCTGTATCGCGTCAAGTACTCTAAAATGCAGAGTAAAATGTCAAATGGGAGACCGTTCGGGGCGCGGCGCGGCCATTCGAACGGCGCGCTCAAACGTCAACAAAAAACAATATCGCCGCCATATCGCCGCAATGATCGAGCTTTATCTTGAGCGTCGCCCGCCAAGAGCGCGGGAACGTCGGTGGAGAGAACCACCGCTCACCCCAGGGAACAGTGGGCGGCTGACTGCCGGGTGGCCGACCGGCAGTCAGTTCGCCCGGCGCGCGATCGCAAGACTGTGCCGACGTTCCGCGCGTGATTTGCAGTCCGGCCTAAATCGCCATCTCCTCGATGAGTGCGCGATAGTCGCCGAGTCCCGGCGTCTTCAATCCGGCGACCTTGCCTTGGTCGTCCCATTGACGGACACGCACGGCGTCCTTGTAAAAAGGCTCGTTCTCGAATTCTGCGATCTCGTGCGCCGCCATGGGGCCGCCTTGCAGCTTCAGAGTGACTACCGAGGCCGGACTCAACTTGGCGAAGTATCCGGCATCGGTGGCCAACAAATATCGCTTGGCGGGCACGTGCAGGCGTACGGGTTCCGATACTTCCGGGCGAAAGCGCAGGGCGAGCCAGCGGCCGCCAATCTGCTCGTGATGCGCGTCCATGGTCCACTCGGCGATATCGCTCGGCACATCCTCGACGAGGTGTCCGATGTCGTGCAGAAGCGCCGCAACGATGAGCCCCGGCGGTGCGCCCGCGGTCCGGGCAAAGAAGGCGGCCTGCAAGGCATGCTCGGTCATCGACACACTCTCGCCGAAATACGCGCCCGAGCCGCATTTTTGATAGATGGCGAGAATCTCGTCAGCAGCGTTCATGAAGGTGCCTCCGGGTGGAACTCGCGGCGCAACAGCGCCGCCTCGCTGTACACGCTGTCGCGAGTCAGGTAGCAGCCGCGCAAGTGACGCGGGTACCTCGCCGATGAAAATGCGGTGCGGCCGTGCAAGGTGCGTTGATTGTCGAATACCACGAGATCGCCGTCGCGCAGCCTGAATTGCAAATGATAGCGCGAGTCGCGCAGCAGCGCGGCGAAGCGCCGGTAGGCGGAGTAGAAAGGGCGCGCATCGCGCGCGGCGAGCCGCAGCGGCGCGATCGAGCGGCTGTTGTAATGCACGGCGCTCACCTCGCCGGAACAGGACAATTGGATCAGCGGCCGCTCGGCGTAGAGCTCGGCATCCTTGGAGCGGTACCGAAACGGCACCGGCGTCCGAGTCAGGACCGCGAAGGCCTCCGGAGAAGCCGTTCGCAAATGCTCCGCGATGGCGAAGCCGTCGCCGAACAGGCTTTCGCCGCCGTCGGGAGATGCGACCAGCGCATGCAGCACCTGAAATCCGGGCACCGGTTCGCGATAGGGATTGTCGGTGTGCAGCCCTAAGCCTAGGTCGGAATACGCCAGATTTTCCGGCTGCGCCACCGAGCGAACGTCGAAAACCCGCCCATAGTTGGTTTCCGAGACTCGCCCCGCGAGCATGGCGGCCTCGAGGATGCCGGCCTCGTTGGACGGCACATCGCTCAGGAACGCGATACCGTCCTGCAACAGCCGGGTCAGCCACTCTGCTCGCAGCGGACGATCGCGTTGCGCCTCGGGGAATGTGGCCCAGGCGAAATCGCGCGCCGCATCGAGACCTGCCGCCTCCAGCCAGAATCTCCGCGCAAACTCCTGCCGCCCATGGGAGCGATTCGAGGCGTGTGCAAGCAGCCATTTGAGTTCAAACGCCGCGGAGCGTAACTCGGATTCCCATTCGATGTTCACCGCGCCGTTGCGGGCCACGGCCGACCGAATCTTGGGGTCCTCGGGCAAGTCCGCGATATCGATGAGCCGCTGTCCGCTGTGGGGATCGCGATCCTCGCGCAGATTGTCGCGCAGCCACAAGCTGGCAAATTCGCTCGAAGTCCCGTCCGCCCATTCGATGGTGAGCATGTCGGGGAGCGACCGGAGGCGCTTCACTGCAACAACCTCGTTCATGGAAGCCGGCTCTTGTTTGCCGCTGCCTTCGCGCCCAAGAAGTAGAGATAGCCGGCGCCGAGAGCCGCCAGAGCGCTGACGGCCGCCAGACCCACGAAGACGGCCTGCCAGCCGAAGGACACCGAGATTCTGGCGATGCTGTCGCCCGCGACCACCGCACCCAGATACCCCACGCCGTCGATAATGCCCGACGACACCGCGCCGGCCTGTTTGCCGCCGAAGTCGAGCGCGATAGCGCCGCCGAGATAGGAATACGGGCCGAGCAGACAGAAGGCGATGGTGCCGATGGCGAACAACGGCAACAGCGACCCAGTCGAACTGGATCGCATGGTCGTCAAGACCAGCAGGGCCGCAGCGGCGGCGGCTAAACCGACGAACATGATCAGTGCGCGCCCATTTACGCCGAGGCGGTCGCTAAGCCAGCCGGTCGCCAACACGGATACGGCCCCGACGCCCGGGAAGACCGAACTCATGCGTGCTGCATTGCTGGCGCTGTAACCTAAATAGTCGCGCAAATAGGCCGGGGTCCATAGGTTGAAGCTCTCCCGGATTATCGTGCAGCCCAGAGACAGGACGCAAACCACCAGAAATGCGCGGCTGCGGAACAGCGGCAGCAGCAGCTCG
>WNFS01002922.1_pt1 | contig 20478 bp, 24 predicted proteins | sample 5400141 | NCBI WGS metagenome assembly WNFS01 (sample SAMN13153358, study PRJNA577476) | soil metagenome | isolation source: 60 cm saprolite under Madrone tree | place: USA:California | collected 2016-06-14
GGCTTGACATCGAGATTGGACACCCAGAGCGTGTATCCCCGCAGGTCGGCACACGGAGCGGGCGTGCAGCCGCCGGCGGCGGGGAGCGGGCTGGCGACGGTTGGGGCCTGGTATGGCACTTGCAGCGACCGATAGGCGAGCGCCCCAATGGTCAGCACCACCAGCGCCGCCATCGAGATCGCGCCGTAACGAAGAAGTCGACGGCCCATCGCAGGTCCTAAACCTACCGCGCTACGCGACCGAGGCCGTCCCCACCCGCTCGTCGGCGAGCACCTTTCCATCCTTGAGCCGGATGTTGCGGCTCGTCTGCGAGGCTATGTCGAGGTCGTGCGTGACGACGATGATGGTGACCTGGTCTTCACTGTTGAGACGCTTCAGGAGCACCACCAGCTGCTCCGCCGTTTCGGTGTCGACAGCCCCGGTCGGCTCGTCGAGGAGGATCAGCGAGGGTCGGTTGATCATCGAGCGCGCGATGGCGACTCGCTGCTGCTGTCCGCCCGACAGCTCTGATGGCCGGTGTTTGATGCGATCGGTCAGGTCAACCCGTTCGAGCAGCTCGAGGGCATGGGCTCTTCCGTCGGCGGGCTTCTTCACATAACGGAGCGGCAGCATGACGTTCTCGAGCACGTTCATCGTGGGCAAGAGGTTGTATTCCTGGAAAACGAAGCCGACCTTGAGCGCCCTCATGTGCGCACGGTCCCGATCGCTGAGCTTGGCGGTATCCACGCCGTCGATGAGCAACCGTCCCGACGTAGGGCGGAGAAGGAGTCCGACAAGGTCGAGCAATGTTGTCTTGCCACTGCCCGAACGGCCGACAACGGCCACGAACTCGCCCTTGCCGATGTCGACCGTGACACCGTCGAGGGCTCGGATGACCTCGCTGCCACGCTTGTAGTGCTTGCGTAGGTCTTCGAGCCGAACCTCTGCCACGGCCTACTCGTTCCTCAGCGCGGTGACCGGGTCGAGCCGGGCAGCGCGGAAGGCGGGAAGGATCCCAGCCACCGCACCCAGGGCGATGGCGAAACCCAGGGCGAGCACGGTCAGACGGACCGTGATGAGGAACAGGGTGGACTGGCCTGGCGGCGTGGTTCCGTTGACGATGATCGTGATGAGCGCGCCGAGGCCGTAGCCGATAAGCCCGCCGATCCCGCCGATCAGGGTCGCTTCGATGAGGAACTCGCGCATGATGTCGAGCGTTGTCGCGCCGACAGCTTTCTTGAGGCCAATCTCGCGGATGCGTTCTGCGACGGCCATGAACATCGTGTTGACCACTGAAAGGCCACCGATGATCAGTGCGAGCAGCGCCGCGGCAGTTGTGATCGCAGTGAAGATCGCGCCGCCTGACTTGAAGCTGTCGACGATCACGCTCGGCTTGGTCGCCTTGACGCCCGAAACCTGAGTATTGATGCGATCGGCGATCGAATCGAGCTGGCTGATTGAGCTGCCGCGCCGTCCGTAGACGTCGATCGACTCGGTGATCTGTGACGTGTCGATCTGGCTGCGAATCGCCACCGGCAGGCTGTCTTTGAGCAGCATCTGACCGTCAGAGATGTTGATGTACGCAAAGGAGTCAGGCGCGGTGCGGGTCACGTTGAGGATGCCGACAACCGTGAAGCTGTGGTTGATGAAGTCAGGCTTGGCGTCAGCCGGCTTTACCGGAAGGTCGATCGTGTCGCCGACCTTCTTCTTGAACTCCTTGCTGATCGTGTCGCCCAGCAAAACCTCGCCCGCGCCTCCGCTCAGGTAGTGACCCTGTGCGGTCGAGAGCTTCAGCAATCCCCAATCGTTCTCGGCTGGGTCGCCGGCGATGATCTCATCAGGCACGCCGAAGGTGATCGTTGTTACCGCTCCGGGCTTGGCCAGGAAGCCATAGCTTGGAAAGGCAGCCGCCACTCCGGGCACTTGCTTGATCTCGTCGATCTTCGAGAGCGGGAGCAGCGAGGCCGATTGGCCGTCCGGTGGGCCCACCTGGATGCTCGAGCTGAAGTACGTGACGCCCCCGTCGAGCAGGGCGTTGAAATTCTCCGAAAGCGCGCCCATCGTGGTCAGCGCGAGCACCCCGATGACGATGCCCGATATGGTCAGCGTGCTCCGCAGTTTTCGCCGCCAGATGTTGCGGAGGATTTCCATGAGGGCATCGAGAATACCCCAGCGAGGGTTATGCGCACGTTAACGGCCGGTAACGTCGCTTAAGGGCTGTTGAGGATCGCCGCCAGCTTGGCGGTGTACTGCTTCCAGCCCGCTTGATGCGAGCGTTTTTCCTCATCGCCGGGCAGGCCCAGGTGGCGCAGGCGCAGGATCGTCGCGGCGCCGTCAGCGGTCAGCGTGATCTCCACAGTTGTCGAACCTGGTGGCACGGCGCTGTTGTTCTCCCATCCCCACGTGATGACGACGCGGTGGGGAGGATCGACCTCGCGGAACTCACCTATGGCGATGTGCTCGCCGTCGACGTCGATGCGCACGCGTCCACCGGGCCTCGGATCCAGCTCAGCGCCGACCCCCATCCACTCGTTGAACTTCGACGGCTCGATCAGGTATGAGAAGACCGTCGCCGGGGATGCGGCGATCCTCTGGACGACCTCGACGCCAAGGCCGCCTTCGATCAGCTCTTCGACGCCTTCCTCTCCTCGGCCTCGGCCAGAAGGCGCAAGCGATCGACGTCGCGCGTCCACATCCGCCGAAGGTACGCCTCCAGCGGTCGCAAGGCGCCACGGTCAGCGCGATAGAGGCGGCTCGTGCCGGCGCGACGCTCGCGCACCAGGCCTGAGTTCTTCAGCACGCGCAGGTTTTGCGAGATCGCGGGCCAGCTGACATCGAACGCCTTGGCGATCTCACCGGCGGCCAGCTCCTCGGCCCAGACGAGGCGCAGGATCTCGCGCCGGCGTGGGCTCGAAAGGGCGGATAACGGGTCGTGGAGCGCTTGTGGAGTCACCCCTGATAGTTTAAGATGTTGCTTAATTAAGTCAAGTCTTCAGGAGGATTCGATATGGCTGGACCGCTGATGCACACCGTGACGATCAAGGGCGAACCGGACGAGATCTACAAGGCGATCTCGACTGGAAAAGGCCTCGGCAGCTTCTGGACCCGCGACAGTGAGGCGGAGCCGAAGGTCGGCTCGACTGCCAAATTCGGCTTTGGCGGGCCGACGCTCGAGCTCAAAGTCGCCGAGCTCAAGCCGGGCAAGCTCGTGCGCTGGTCTGACGCGGGCGGCTTTCCGGGCTGGGAGGGCACCACCATCACGTGGGAGATCGCTCCGGCCAAGGAAGGCGGACAGGAAGTGAGGTTCAGCCACGCGGGCTGGCCCAGCGCCGTTCCGCCTTCGGAGCTGGCGTCGGTGAACTACACATGGGGCAGGGTCGTCGGCCGTCTGAAGAAGCACATCGAGACCGGCGAAGCCGTGCCGTACTTTCCCTAATTAGAATGTGGCGCGCAATGAGAGGTCCTGGTGTCCAGCCTGCTGCTCAGAGGATTCGTCCTCGGATTCGCGGTGGCGGCGACACCAGGTCCGATCTTCTTTCTCTGCCTTAGACGCACCCTCGTCAGCGGCTGGCTCAACGGCCTCGTCTCGGGTCTCGGCGTCGCAACCGCCGACGGCTTCTACGCGGCGGTCGCTGCTTTCGGAATCAGCGCGATCACCACTGCGGTCAGCGGAGAGCGGCGCTGGCTCGCCCTCGGTGGCGGCTCGCTGCTGGTCGTCCTCGGCCTTCGCATAGCCCTGGTCAAGCCGAAAACGACGGAGGCGCCAAACGCGAGTGGCGGTGGGCTCGCCCTGGCTTATGCGTCGACGCTCGGTCTGACCATCACCAACCCGGCGACCATCATCTCCTTCGCGGCGCTGGCCGCGACCCTGAGCGCGGGAATCACCGGAGGGTACGTGCCACCGGCGGTGCTGGTTTTGGGAGTGCTGCTCGGGTCGCTGGCCTGGTGGTGCATGGTCGCGGCACTTGGGTCCGGCCTTCGCACACGGATCACCCCGCGTGCGGTCCGCGTGATCAGCACGGCCAGCGGGCTGGCGATAGTCGTGCTGGGCCTCGCGGCATTCGTATCCGCCATGCTTTCTTCTTAGGGTGAGCTACCCGATTCACATCGTCGACGTCTTCACCGACGAGGCGCTCGCCGGCAACCAGCTGGCGGTCGTGCTCGATGCCGGCGACATCCCGGCTGACTCATGCACGGGTGGCTCGCGAGATGAATTTCTCCGAGACCACCTTCGTCATGGCGCCGACTGAGGCGGGTCACGCGGCACGCGTCCGCATCTTCACTCCGGGCACCGAGCTGCCTTTCGCCGGACACCCCACGGTCGGGACGGCGTGGGTGCTGGCGACGCAAGGCCTGGTCCCAGGTGGCGCGCTCGAGTTTACGCTCGAGGAGAGTGTCGGTCCGGTACCGGTGCGCGGCGAGCGCACGCCAACCGGAATCACATTCTGGATGACCCATCCGCCGCTGACATTCGGCGAGGTGATCGGCCATCGCGGCCGCATCGCGGCAAGCATCGGGCTCCAGGAGAGTGACCTTGTGCCTGATGTTCCGCTGCAGGTGGCGAGCACGGGCGTCGAGTTCCTGTACATGGCGCTGAAGGATCGGCACGCTGTCGACTCGGCGGTCTCCGACAAAATCCAAATGAGGGAGGCCTATGACGGCCGCGAGGCGCTGCCGATTTTTCTTTTCGCGGCCGACGGCGCGAACCGGCTGTGCAGCCGCATGTTCGCCCCGGACATCATCGGCGTAGACGAGGACCCGGCAACCGGGTCGGCCAGCGGGCCGCTCGGCGCGTTTGCTGTGAAGTACGGGCTGGTCCCGTACGCGCGCAGCGTGGCCATCACCAGCGAACAGGGGACGAAGATGGGCCGGCGCAGCATCATCCACATCCTGTTGGAGTACGGCACTGATGGCGATGTGCCGACGCGGATCGAGGTCGGCGGCAGCGTGATGCCGGTGGTCGTGGGCACGTTGGTGGGCGCGGCCCCTTGATCGTCGACAGCTACCGGTTCTTGCCGCGCAGCTTTCGTCCTCTGTACGAAGGCAAGGGGCCGTTTCCGGGCGAGGACGCGCCCGTTTGGGCGCCATTTCAAAAGCGACTTCAGGCTTCGCGCATCGCTCTGCTGAGCTCGGCGGGCCTCTACCTCAAAGCGTCCCAGCCTTCCTTCGACCTCACGCGCGAGCAAGACAACCCTGAGTGGGGAGACCCTTCGTGGCGCTCCATCCCCTCCAGCGCGACGGCCTCCGAAATCGGGGTGGCGCACCTGCATATCAATGACGAGGACATCCTGGCCGACCCGGAGATCGCGCTACCAGCACATTTGCTCGAACAGCTGGCAGCGGAAGGCGTCGTCGGCGGGGCGACGGCCGACCACCTGTCCGTGATGGGCTACCAGGACCGGAGCCTCGAAGGCTGGCGCCTGGAAACCCTGCCGGCGCTGGTCGCGATGCTGCGCGACCGGCAGGCAGACGGCCTGATCCTGGCCCCGGCTTGACCCGACTGCTGCTCGAACGTGCCCGTGCTGGCACGCTGGATCGAAGCGTCGGGAATTCCGACGGTCGTTGTCACGATGATGCCGGCGGTGGCGGAAGAGCGGAGGGCGCCTCGCATCGTCGGCGTCGAGTTCCCGTTCGGTCATTCATTTGGCATGCCGGGCGACAAAGCCATGCAGCGCCGCGTGCTCGAGCTGGCCCTGAGGGTCCTGGCCGGCGCGTCCGCCTTCGGCACCCGCGTTGACGCCGACATCGAATGGCCGGTTCCGGTGCGCGACGCCTACAAGGCCTGGCAGCCTAAGGAGGCCAGCCCGATCGTGAAGAAGCTGCTGGCTACTTGGGGTCGAGCTTGATCGACGCCGAGTTGATGCAGTAACGGAGGCCTGTCGGGTCCGGCCCGTCGTCGAAGACGTGGCCCAGGTGGCCGCCGCAGTTCGCGCAGTTCACCTCGGTGCGCTCCATGAACAGGCTGCGGTCGACGATCTCCTCGATCGCGGCGCCTTCCGCGGGCGCGTAGAAGCTGGGCCAGCCGCAGTGGGCGTCGAACTTGGCGTCCGACTCGAACAGCTTGGCGCCGCAGCCCGCGCACAAGTAGGCGCCGGGAACGTTGGTATCCCAGTACTCGCCGGTGAACGGCCGCTCGGTGCCCTTCTCGCGGAGGACATGGAACTGCATCGGGGTCAATTCACGCTTCCAGTCGGTCTCGGTCTTCTTCATCTCGCCTCTAGTCTTGCCCGCTCAGAATGAGCGTCAAACGGGCCGGCCGCCGCACCCTTTGGTCCACGCAGCCCTTAGGGTGATCGGCGTCCGATGAGCACCGCTCAGAGCTTCCTCTTGTTTCTGATCGTTCTCGGTGGCGCCGCCACCATGCTGCGCCTGGTCTCGCGCACCACGCCGACGGTCCCCTACGCGGTGCTCCTGGCCATCGGCGGCATCCTGATTGGTTTGATTCCTGGCGTGCGACTTCCCCCTCTGGCGCCGGACATCATCCTCCTCGCCTTCGTGCCGGGCCTGGTGTTCGAAGCCTCCCTGACGCTCGACCTCGACGAGGTGTGGCGCCGGGTAGTGCCCATCAGCCTACTGGCGACGCTTGGCGTGTTCTCGACCGTGGTTGTGATCGGAGTGCTTGCGCATTTCGGTCTTGGCCTCGATTGGGCGAGCGGCATCCTGCTTGGTTCCATTGTGGCGGCCACCGACCCGATCGCGGTCGTCAACTTGCTTCGCCAGGTCGGTGCGCCGGGCGGGCTGAAGGCGATCCTCGAAGGTGAGAGCCTCTTCAACGACGGCACCGGCTTTGCGGTTTTCTCCGCCGTGCTCGGAAGCATCATCAGCGGCCATCCTTCGGCGCTGGATGCGGGCCTGCGCTTCCTGTTGGTGGCGGGCGCAGGGACGGCGATCGGCCTTGGAGTGGGAGCCGTCGGGGTGCTTCTTCTCCGCTTCGTCCGTGAGGCGGAGCTTGAGATCATGATCACGCTTGTCGTCGCGTATGGCGCCTACCTGGCCGCCGACGTGGTGCATGCGTCCGGGGTGGTTTCGGTCGTGGCCGCCGGCATCGTGGTTGCGCGGTATGGAAACCAGACAGGACGCCTAAAGGGCACCCAGCTCATCGGATTCTGGAACCTGCTCGCCTTCGTCCTGAACGCGATCCTCTTCTTGATGGTTGGAGTTGCGCTGCCGACCACTCGCCTTCTGTCGGTGGCGGGCTTGGCGCTGGGCGCTTACGTGATCATGTTTGCTGCCCGAGCCATCCCGGTTTACGGACTCCTCAGTCTCGCCGACATTCGCGGCTCGTCAATCCCGTGGCGGTGGCGACATATGACGTTCTGGGGCGGCATGCGAGGGGCCCTCTCCGTTGCGTTGGCACTTTCGGTGGCCTCGACCTCGGGCGTCAACCCGCGGATATCGGTTATCGCGTACGGGATGGTCGTGCTCTCTCTTCTCATCCAGGGCGGACTCCTGCTGCCGGTCGCCGATCTGTTGGGCCTAAGGCAAAACGCGCAGCCGGCCGACGCAAAATAACGCAGCCGTCGCTGGGATACTTGTCGACGTGGTTGCGCCGAGCAAGCATGCGCAGAGCCGGCTGAAAAAAGAGATCGTGATCTGGCTGGTGACCGCCGGCCGCGATCGCCATCCCCAGGCCGTGCCCGTCTGGTTCTTGTGGGATGGCAAGTCTTTTCTGATCTACGCACAGCCTGGCGTCAAGGTCCGGCACGTGAAGGCCAACCCGCATGTCGAGCTTCACCTCAACAGCGACGAAGTTGGCGACGATCTGGTCCGCGTATCGGGGTACGCGACCATTCCCAGGTCGCAACCGCCCGCCCACCGAGAGCCGGCCTACATGCGCAAGTACCGACGCCACATCGAGGGCTGCGCACGGTCTGGCGCATCGCCGAGGAAGGCGGCTTCGACCACGTCTGGGATTTCGATCACCTCGCATCAATAGGTGGCGGTGGACCGGACCGGCCAATCTACGAGGGCTGGACCCTGCAGGCCGCGATGGCCGAAGCCACAAAACGAGTCCGGATCGGGTGTCTTGTGACGGGAAACACGTATCGACACCCGGTGTTGCTCGCCAAGGTGGCGATGACCGTCGACCATCTGTCCGAGGGGCGGCTCGAGTTTGGCATCGGCGCGGCATGGGCCGAGATCGAGCACGAGATGTACGGGATCGAAGGCCTCGACCATCGTGTCGGCATGCTGAGCGAGTCGCTGCGGATCATCAAGTCGCTGTGGACCGAAGACCGGACCAACTTCGACGGGCGTTACTACCACCTCAAGGACGCGATCGCCAACCCCAAACCGATCCAGAAGCCTTACCCGCCGATATGGATCGGCGCCTCGGGCACAACCACGCTCCGGCTGGTCGCGAGACACGCTGATGTTTGGAACATCGCCGGTGGAGACCCGGACAAGGTGCGGGAGCTCACAGCGATGCTTGACGAGGCGTGCGGCGCCGTGGGCCGCGACCCGTCCGAGATCCGACGATCGCTCCAGTTTGGTTGGGACGGCGAGGATCGCAATCAGCTCATCGACCTATGCGGGCAGCTGCTCGAGCTGGGCGTCACGGAGCAGGTCATCTACCTGCGGGGCGCAGAGCCGGAGAAACTGGCCGGCAAGGTCGCCGCGGTGCTGCCGGACCTACGCAGCCTCTCATCGCGCGGGAGCGCGACAATAACTGCCGATTCAGCCGATTGATCAAGGAGGTCAGCCATGGCCGATAGCGTCTACCGGGTGACTGAGCTGGTCGGGACCAGCAGCACGTCATGGGAGGCGGCCGCCAAAAGCGCAATCGAGACCGCCGCCAAGTCTCTCCGCGATCTGCGCGTCGCCGAGGTCGTTCGCCAGGATGTGACCATAGAAGACGGTAAGGTCGGCAGCTACCGGGTCAGGCTGAACGTCTCCTTTAAGTACGAGGGCTCGCCAGCCAAGAGCCGAGCGCGCAAGTAGCGCCTCTCTCTTTGAGGAGGGCCAGGAAGTGGGGCCGGTGCCTAAGGCGCGGGCCCCTTCCTTTTATGGAGCGGTCGCCGCCTGGACCATGCAGCCCGCGGCCTTCATCTCTTCCAGCGCCTGCAGGCCGGTCTCCTCGTTGACCGCCGCCGTGAGGTTGACGAGCACCCGAACCTGAAAATCGTGCTTTCGGGCGTCGAGAGCGGTGGCGCGGACGCAGTAGTCGGTCGCGAGCCCGCAGATGTCCATGTGGTCTACGCGCGCCTCCCTGAGGACGTCGAGCAGCGGGTGGCCGCGCGGATCCAGCCCTTCGAAGCCCGAGTAGGCAGGAGCGTGCCGGCCCTTGTCGACCACGGTCGAGATCAGTTTCTCGCGCACCAGGTTGAAGATGGGCGGGCACAACGCTGCGCCTTGCGTTCCGATGACGCAGTGAGGCGGCCACGTGTTGACGAAGTCGGGGTGGTCGGAGAAGTGCCCCGCGGGGTCTTCGTGGTAGTCGCGTGTAGCGACCACGAAGTTGTATTCCTGCTTGAAGTGGCGCAGGTGCCTGGACACCATCGCCGCCACCTGCATGCCGCCTTTGACGGGTAGGGCCCCGCCCTCGACGAAGTCGTTCTGGATGTCCACGACCAGGAGCGCGTTGCGCACGGCCCCATGATCCTAGCGGGAGCGCACCCCGCCTTTGCCCTCATAGCTATCTTTGGCCGTGTTGTCGGCGTGGCGGAACGGCAGACGCGCCGGACTTAGGATCCGGTGCCCGAAAGGGCGTGGAGGTTCAAATCCTCTCGCCGACACCAGGGCCTGGCTCTCCCAGTTGGGAGGTTGTGGGCGAAAGTACAACTACAGCCACCGGTATTAGTGGCTAAAGTTCAGGTTTCGATGGCATCCGAGCGCCGGAGCCGGAACGGCTCCAAGCCCAAACCAGAGGCTCACAAGAACGGTCTCCAGGTCGGCGGCTACCGCGTCGTGCGTGAGCTCGAGACCGACAGCCTCGGTGTTATCTACGAGGCCGAGCATCCGCGTATGCACCGCCGCGTCGCGCTGCGCACCATCGAGCCGGCGGTCGCGCGCGATGTGAGCTTTTCGCGGCGGTTCCTGCTCGAGCTGCGTTCGTACGTCGCCCTCGAGCACCCGGCCATCCCGCGTCTCTACGAGCTCGCATACGCCGGAGACAGTCCCTACCTGGTGACCGAGATGATCCCCGGCAAGACTCTGGACGAAGTGCTCGGTTCAGGCGTCCGTTATGACGCACTCGGAGTGATTGGTTTGCTGCGCCCAATTGCGAGCGCACTCGACTACGCACACTCCCGCGCGACCGTCCACCGCGACGTGAAGCCCGCAAACATCCTGCTCGCCGACGACGGGCGCACGATGTTGACAGGGTTCGGGCTGGGCACGGTTGCCTCCTTCAACACGGGTCCCGGCGCAGGCGGCCCGGTGGCGCCGGACTACGTTGCGCCTGAGCGCCTCGTAGGGAGGGAGGTCGATGGACGCGCCGACGTGTACTCGATGGCCGCGGTCATCTTCGAGGCGGTGACCGGACGCCGGCCGTTCTCATCGAAGAGCTGGATCGAGACGTTGAGCAGGCGCTTGTATGAGCCGCCGCCGACCGTCCACGATGACGCGCCCGATCTTTCCCCTCGCTTCGCGGCGATCCTGCAGCTGGCGATGGATCGCGACCCTAATCGGAGGCCGCCGACGGCAGGCGCGTTGCTGGACAGCCTCGAGCATGCGCTCGTGCACCCGAACGCAAAACCGGATCCTGAGGGTGGCTGGCTGCAGCCGGTGATGCATCGTGGCAGCATCGGATTGAGCGCGGTGCTCGTGCTCCTCGTTGGCGCGGCCGAGGCGGCATGGCTGCTCGATGGGGCAGGGCTGTCGCTGCTCGTGAAATTCACGCACACGGTGTTCGGAATCCGCTAGCGCGCGAAGCCGCGTCGGGTCTAAGCGGCCGTGGCCCGACCGTCGATGATGATCACGCTGTTGCACGTGAACAGCCGGTCGACGACGAACCCGACGTTGATGTTGGACGGGTCCTGGCCGACCGCGGTGCCGACCTGAGACATGATTTGCTCGGCGGGGATGTTGATGCCGAAGGCAGTCGCCCCAACCCCTATGACCTCCAGCCCCATCCCATGCCGGGCCAGAACCACAGTGCCTGTCCAGCCGGCGCCGTTGAACGTTCCGCTGCCGGTGATGATCGCGCCAGCAAGCAAATTGCCCGACACGGTCAGGTTTAGGTTCGAGACACCTGAAACCTGAATGTTGCTCGCCAGATCATGCGACGACAGGCCGCGGCGTATCGCGCCGTTCTGATTGACGTCCGCGCTTGTGCATGGTTCCAGCGCGGCCACACTGACGAAGGGAGTCTCGCCGTTTGCGCCAAGACCGCTCACGCCGATGACAGAGATGTTGTAGATACCGGCCGGCCCGTTCTGGACGACGACCAAGATCGGCGACGCGCCTGTCCCGTTATGAATCTGCCCGTCGGGCGCCTTCACCTGCAGCTTCATCACGCTTCCCGGATAGCCGAGCGCGGCCTTGACCAGCCCGCCGCCCGCAAAGCTGTAACTCACTTGCTGCTGCTCGCCGTCGTGAAGTGGCGGGCCGATGTAGTCCTGCTCGGTGCCTGGCGTGGTGCCCTGGGCCGATGCGTCGGATGCAGCGAGCTCGGCGCCGAATGGGTCATCGGGGTCGGGCAGGATCGGCCCGGCCGGGCCTACGTTGCCTTGTGGGTCGGCGGTCGCCTGCTGCGGCGCGACGAGATGCACGGTGTTCTTGCCGACGAAGTCCAGCTGGCCCTCGAACAGCTTCACGATCATCGTGCCGTCGGCCTTGATGTACACCTCGAACTTGGTTCCGCGGACGGTCGCGGTCGCCGACTGGCCCGAAACCTTGTAGGTCGCGCCGCTCACGAGGTGCTGGACGTTCGTGAAAGTGCGCCCGACTTTCTGGGCGATCGACGTGTCATGAAGGTTGCCGTCTTTAGCAAAATGTGCCGAGGTCAGGGTCATCTCCGTATTGCTCGCCAACCTCGTCAAGGTGCCGTCTGGGAACTGGATGGCACCGCGACCTTTGGCGTCGGTCTTGACGCCGTCGCCGGGCTGCACGATCGCGCCCGTCGTTGCCGGGTCGTAGGCGCCGCCGTTGTGGGCCACCGAGGTGACTGGTACGAACACGTTAAGGACGGCGACCGCGTTCGTGGACGCCGAAGCCGAGGTGTTGAGCCAGAACGCCAGCCCTCCCACCACTACGACGATGACGACCAGAACCACGATCCAACGCAGCCCGCGACGCCGCCGAGGAGCAGGTTTGGCGGCCACCGCGGACATGGCCGGAAAAGATAGCGCCTTGCGCCGTTAACTAGACCGCTTTACCTATGGCCTTCGATCACCATCATGCCGCCGCCGGGGCCGTTGCACGAGTACACGCGGTCGACGACGAAATCGATCGAGACGCCCGACTGGCCGGTCGCCTGCGGGAGCCGTGACACGATCTGGGTCGTGATGTTGACCCCGCGGAAAGTCAGCTGGGTCAGCACCACGCCGAGGTTCGGGGTCGCCGCGTAGAAGTCGATCGTCCACGAGACCTGCGTGCCGCCCAGGTCGGAGTAGTAATAGATCCGCGCCGAGTTCGGCGACGTTCCCTGCACTCGTAGAGTGATGCCGGCCGGGGCGCCAGACTGCGTCAACGCCTGCGTGACCTGGGCATTGCTCAAGGTCTGGCGAACGACCGTGCCAGTGTCGACGTTGCCTTCCACGCAGGCCGCGTCGGTCGCGAACGACAGAGCGTAGGGTTCGCCCGCGCCCGGAACGTCGATGCCGCGGACAATGGCTTTGTATCGCCCGGGCGGGCCGTTGGCGATCTTGATCACGAGCGGCGACTTGCCCTGCGCCGAATGCAACCCGCCGTTGGGATCGGTAACGGACACGCTCATCAAGCTTCCCGGGTAGCAGAAGGCGATGCTCAGGTTCCCACCCGGCGAGTCGTAGTCCTGCTCGGCGGTCTGGCCGGTGGTGACGTTGTCGCCGCTCGACGTTTGGGTGGTGCCGGCGGTCGTGCCGGTCGCCGCCACCTGGGCACACTGCACCGCCTGTGGGTATGGGTCCTGGGTATCGGGCTGGATCGGTCGGGGGTTTGACAGTTTTCCGTTGGCGTCCGCGTCCACCTCCTGCCCCGCGTTGAGGGTGATGGAGGTCGCACCGGCCACTTTCACCGCACCCACGAACACCTTGATCAGGTTGGTCCCGTTCGCTCGGACCAGTATCTCGAACTCGGTGCCTCGTACCTCGGCGCTGACCGAGTGGGCGCCTACGTGATAGCTGGCGCCGCCGACCAGGTGCTGGACGTTGCTGAGGGTGCGGCCAACCTTCTGTTGCAGGCCGGCCGACTGCAAAGTGCCGTCTTTGTTCAGCTGCGCCGCGGTCACCGATACGGTGGTGTCGGGCGACATGCGAATGAATGAGCCGTCTGGAAACTGAATCGCGGCGTGCCCCGCATGTCCGGTGCGCACAGAGTTCCCGGCAGTGAGCGACTCACCAGGGATGGCGGTGCGATACCCGGAGTCGTTCCGGCCGACGTCGACCGGTGTGCTGAAAACGACCAGAGCCGCCGGCGCCGGAAGGCCCGCTTGCGCCTGGACCACCAGGAAGTACCAGCCGCCGCCCGCGATCAGAAGCGCAAGGACGACGAAGACACCGAGGCAGCCAAAGCATCCCAACCCGCATCCGGCACATCCGCTCTTCTTGGGGGGCGGCACGGGTGTGTAACCGGGAGCTATCGGACTAGGCGGCGGCTGAATGGCCATCGGCGGCCCGACTCTAGCTTGTGGCCGTCGAAAAATCGACCACTAACCGGGAAGGACCTGTGAGCACGAAGGTGCGCATGCAGGCCGCGTGGTCGAGGCCCAGGCCCCACGAGACGGAGCCTTCGAAGTCCTGTGTGAGACGCGCCTCTTTGATGATGACGTACTCGGCATGGGTGAAGTCGGTCGGCCCGGTGTACGTGTTCGCCTCGGTCGCCGAATGGACGGTGACGAGTGCGCCGGCGACCCCGCTGAGGGTGATCGTTTGGCCAGTGGCCCCCATCGGGAAGGTGGGATGGTCCTGGCGCTTCACTGTGTACGAAGGCACGGGGCCGTCGAACTGAAGCACGAACCGGTCGTAGCTGGATTGCTGAGAGAGCCGCGCGTCAGTGACGTTGGCCACGCCCGTCTTGCCCCCGCTCGAGTCAGAGCAGGCGAAAGCCGGAATGGTGGTGCTGGGCGGCGTGGGCGGGCTGACGGGCGGCTGAGAGAACCGGGGCCCTGAGGCGGCCGAGATCGCCGACGGGGTCGAGGTCGTATTGGCGGCCGGGGTTCCAGCTGGGCCGACCTGGACGCAGCCGGCGAGCATGAAACACGTCAGGGCAGTCACGATGAGTAGTCGCACCGGCGAATGATATTGTCGAGCCTCCCCCAAATGGGCGATTAGGGCCGCGCCGAGGTGGCGGAATGGCAGACGCGTCGGTCTCAAAAACCGATGAGGGCAACCTCGTGCGGGTTCGACTCCCGCTCTCGGCACCACCCCGATGCAGCCTGTACAGTTCGGTGGGGCGGCGAGAAAGCTGAGTTTGGGCACAAAGAGCGATCACCTCGATCGGAGCGTCGACGTTGCGGAGCGTGAGGCCAGCCTACTTGAGCGTGCGCTGGTCAGCCTCGGCCTCGTCCTCGTAGTCGCCCTTATTTATCAGCTCGCCGTGGGCGGAATCAAAATCGAGTTGGCGGACGGCCGGCTCACGATCGATGCCAGCGGGCTCGTCTACTGGTGGCAAGTCCTCACCGGAGCTGTATCCCCGCACAAGTAGAGCCCTATTTAGGTCCGGACGAAGCGCGCGTGGGTTACCCAGGGGGAGCTGACCAGCTCGACACACTCGTAGCCGAAGGGGCCACCGTCGAGGTGGTCGAAGAGGCGCTCACCGGCGCCGAGGAAGATTGGCACGATCGCGACGTGCAACTCGTCGACAAGGCCGGCCTTCAGGTACTGCTGGACCGTTGATGGTCCGCCCCCTAGCCGCACGTCCTGGTCGCCGGCCGCAGCGAATGCTTGCGACAGCGCCGATTCGATGCCGTCGGTGACGAAATTGAATGTTGTTCCGCCCTCCATCGGAATCGGCTCGCGTGGGTGGTGGGTGAGCACGAACACGGGATGGTGGTATGGCGGGTTGGGGCCCCACCAGCCCTTCCAGTCTTCGTCCGGCCATCGTCCCCGAACGGGGCCGAACATGTTGCGGCCCATGATGGTCGCTCCAATCCCGGCGTCGCCACGCTCGAAGAACTGATCGTCGAGGCCTTCGTCGCCACCCTCCTCACCCAACATCCGGCGTCCCGTGCGGGTCTTGAAAACCCATTCGTGCAGCCCCGGCCCGCCAACACCGAGCGGGTTCTCGAGGCTCTGGTTGGGGCCGGCACCGTATCCGTCGATGGAGATCGAAAGGTTATGGACGCGCAGCTTGCCCATGATCTACGTCACCAACTTCCGCCGCCGCCGCCACCGCCGCCGCCGCCCGAAAAACCACCGCCCCCGAATCCGCTGCCCGAGCCCCCGCTCGGGGTAAACGCGATCGCGCTCGAGATGCTGCTGTTCATCGACTGCAGGCTCCCGGCCAGGAGTCCGGCCTGGAATGGGCCTGGACCCACGTACCAGTTGTTGTTGGCGCTGGTGTCGATGCCTTCGAATGCTTTCGCCCATAAAGTGACTGTGCCGAACACGATCGCATAGGGGAGAAGCTGGGTGAAGAGATCGGCCTTTGCCGCGAACTGCTGCCGATATTTCTCCGCGGTCGTCATGTAAAGACGGAAGCCGAGAGTGTGCTGGAGCAGGTCGCGCCCGGCGCCGGTGCGCTGCGTCATGAAAGGGAAGCTGATGGTCATGACGATGCCGACGATCACGACCGCCACGCCGATCAGCCCCCAGCCCAACTGCAGCCCGAGGAAAATCGTGGCCGCGATGCCTGCGCTCAGCAAGCCGATGCCTAGGCACCCCCAGGCGGCGCGCGATTGCTGCGGACTGCTGCTGAACCATTTGTGGGCCATCGCGTCCTGGTACATCTGGCGTTCGGCTGTTCTCAGCTCGCCGGTGAACGTTCCTTTGAGATCGGACAAGGTGACTTGCTGACGCCCGGCAAACAGACTGGCCAGGATCGTGTTCTCGTACGGCATGATTTCGGCCGGATCCCAATTACGCGCCTGCGTTAGCACCCAATCCTTCTTGCCGGGAACCTCGGCGATCGTGAGGAAGCCGCGAACCGCCAGGTCGACGATCGTCGCGGTCAGGTCCTTCGGGTCGGCGCGCTCGTCGAGGATTAGGCCCAGCTCGGCCGGCCGAAGGTTTTGCGGCGGCTCGAACTCGACCACCACCGGCTGACCGCCGAACAGCGGCGCCGCGTGTTCCTTCGGATCGTTCGTGAGGTAGTACTGCGTCAGGTACGCGCGGTCGCGTCCGTGCGTCAGCCAGTTCCACACCACGAACCCGATCCCGGCCACGAGCACGAGCAAACCGACGCCGACGGTCAGCGGATTAACGTCGAAAGCGTCTTGCGGGAAAGATCGAAGGCGCGGCTCGAGCATCGGCGGCGGGACCGTCACCGCGCCCTTGTTCAATGCTGTGACGATCGACATCTCCTCGCCTGACCCCAGCTGCCTGGTCGACGAATAGCTGACGAGGTTGGATCCATCGACGTGCCGGCAGGCCGCGGTGGAGCCGGGCTGACCTTCATAACAAGCCGCCTTTTGAAAGGCGTTGCGAGGAAGGTGAACCGTGGCGCCAACGGCCGCCTTGGGGACCGGCCAAAGCGCGCCATCCACGTTCCAGAACAGCTCGTCGTGATCGGAAAACGAATTCATCGCGCCCTGCACGATGTACGTGATCACGTAACGCTGAGCGCCGGTGACCAGGATGTCGGGATTCCCGATCTTGATAGTCACGTTGTCGTCGCCGGAGAGCTGAAAGTCGACTGGCTTCGACCCATCCGTGACCGACTCGACCCGGAGGCCGTAGTAGCGGTCGCGTGTGCTGTCGTACCGATAGCGCGCCGGAATGGTGCGGAAGATTCCGTGGTGGCGCTGGGACCCGAAATCGGCGCGAATGTCTTCCCTGACCGTCAGCGTCGAATCGGGGCTGACGCTGATGTCGGATTGAAAGGACGTGACGATCCATCCTTCGTCGGCGTAAGCCGCGGGACTGAGCAGCGCAATCGCAAACGCGGCCGCAAATGCAGCGATGCTGAGACGAGCGGCACGCACCTTCATCGGCAGTGCGTATTCTGCATCGCCCTATAACGCAAAAATCCCTGCCAATTGTTATGGCTTCTGTTATGTCCCCATCTCGACAGTAAGCCCACTTTGCTCGCGGTGGAATTGGAGTCAGGCACCGCGCCCGTCAAGAACGAACGCGAGTACACCATCCTCAAGCGTCGAATCCAGGACGCCGGTCTTCTGGAGAAGCGGCCGGCGTATTACGCGCTGAGCATCACCACCAACACGGTCGTGCTCATGTTCTGTCTGGCTGTGCTCTTCACGGTCGGCTCGATTTGGGGTCAGGCACTCGCCGCGGTCGGACTCGCCATCGTTTCAGGCCAGCTTGGGTTCCAGCTGCACGACTCGGGGCACCGGCAGATGTTCGCCTCCGGCTGGAAGAACGCGTTCGTCGGCCTGGTGACCGCCGACGTGCTGCTCGGCATGAGCTACGGCTGGTGGGTGCAGAAGCACAACCGGCACCACGGCAACCCGAACGATGTCGACCTCGATCCCGACATCAAGGTCGGCGCGATTGCATACACCGATGAGCAGGCGTCGGCTCGCCGTGGCGCCGGCCGGCTGGCCGCGATGTACCAGGCGTACCTGTTCTTCCCGCTGACGACCTTGCTGGCCTGGAGCATGCATTTGACCGGCCTCACCTACCTGGTCAAGGAGCCGTCGCGCTACCGGCGTTTGGAATTCGGCCTGCTGGCCGTCCACGCAGTGATCTACCTGGGGGCGATGCTGTACCTCCTGGGCCCTTGGTCGGCGCTCATGGTGGTTCTGATCCACAAGGGCGTCGGGGGCGCGTACATGGCATCCGTTTTTGCCCCCAACCACAAGGGCATGCCCCAGACCGACAGTGTCACGCGCCTGGATTTCGTGCGTACCCAGGTTTTGACCGCTCGCAACGTGCGCGGCCATCCTCTGACCGATCTCTGGTACGGCTCGCTCAACTACCAGATCGAGCATCACCTGTTCCCTGGCATGCCGCGTCTGAACATGCGTCGCGCTCAGCCGATCATCAGGCAGTTCTGCCAGGAGCATGGGATCGTCTACTACGAGACGTCTTTCCTCGACTCTTACCGAGAGCTGCTCAGCTTCTTGAATGAGATCGGCGCGCCGCTTCGCGCCGAGCGAATCAGGGTATAGATTCCGTAAGCAGTCGCTGGGAGCGACCGAGTCCGCCGCCCGCTCCGTATAGTGCCTGCTGCCATCAAATGACTTTGACCAACCTTCGGCATGACATACGCAACGTGGCGATCATCGCTCACGTCGACCATGGCAAGACGACGCTGGTCGACGCGCTGCTGAAGCAGAGCCACACGTTCCGCGACAACCAGGACGTCGGCACGCTGATCATGGACTCGAACGATCTCGAGCGCGAGAAGGGAATCACCATCCTCGCCAAGAACACGTCGATCCGCCACGGCGAGGTGACGATCAACATCATTGACACGCCCGGGCACGCCGATTTCGGCGGCGAGGTCGAGCGGGTTCTGAACATGGCCGACGGCTGCTTGCTGCTGGTGGACGCCGCTGAGGGACCCATGCCGCAGACGCGCTTCGTTCTGCGCAAGGCGTTCGAGGTCGGCCTGCGGATCATCGTCGTGATCAACAAGGTCGACCGCAAGAACGCCGACCCGAAGGCCGCACTGAGCAAGGTCCACGACCTCTTCCTCGAGCTCGCCGAGGACGCCGACCAGCTCGAGGCGCCAGTCATCTATGCGGTGGCCAAAGAGGGCCGTGCGGGCACAGACGCCGACGACCTGGCGCCCGATCTCGAGCCGTTGTTCAAGACCATCATCGAGCACATCCCGGCACCGGTTATCGAACCCGGGGCCTTCCAGATGCTCGTCGCCAACCGCGCGTATGACGACTACACGGGCCCGATGGCTATCGGGCGCATCTCGCGTGGCAGCGTCGCGGCAGGCGACGCGGTCGCCGTCCTCAGCGCTGATGGCGAGGCGCGGCGGGTGAAGGTGGTGCAAGTTCTGCTTTATCGAGGCCTCGAGCGGGTCGCCGTGCCGACCGCGAGCGCGGGCGACATCGTGGTCCTGACCGGGCTCGAAGAGGTCGCCATCGGCGACACGCTCACGAACCCCGAATCGCCCGACCCGCTGCCGCGGATCGAGATCGACGAGCCGACCGTGAGGATGACCTTCGGCGTCAACACGTCACCGTTCACAGGACGCGAGGGCAAGTTCTCAACCACGCGGCAGCTGCGCGCGCGGCTGTACAAGGAGCTCGACGTCAACCTCGGCTTGAGGGTCGAGGACACAGACGCGGCCGAGCGCTTCCTCGTCAGCGGCCGCGGTGAGCTTCACCTCGCCGTCCTGATCGAAACGATGCGCCGTGAGGGCTATGAGTTCGAGGTCTCGCGCCCGGAAGCCATCGTCAAGAGAATCAACGGTCAGCTCATGGAGCCGGTGGAGCGGCTGACGGTTGACGTACGTGAGGAGCACCTCGGCGCCGTGACCGAATCGCTCGGCAAGCGTCGAGGCGAGATGATCGAGATCAGCTACGACTCAAAAGGTGGGGTTCGTCTCGAGTACATGATTCCGACGCGCGGCCTGATCGGCTTCCGGAACAACTTCCTGACCCTGACCGCGGGCAACGGAATCATGGGCTCGATCGGGGTTGGATATCGGCCCTGGGCGGGCGAATTCAGGGAGCAGCGCAACGGCGCCCTCACAGCCTCGTCTGCGGGCACCACGCTCGCGTTCGGACTGGCCGGCGCTCAGGAGCGTGGTACCACCTTCATCGAGCCGGGAGAGGCCGTTTACGAGGGGATGATCGTCGGCATCCAGAAGCGGCCGGGCGACATTCGCGTCAACGTGTGCCGTGAGAAGAAGCAGTCCAACATCAGGTCGTCGACCTCCGACATCTCGGTGCGCTTGACTCCGGCCAACAAGCTGAGCCTCGAGCAGTCGCTCGACTTCCTTGCTGAGGACGAGCTCCTGGAGGTAACTCCACTGCATCTCCGGCTGCGCAAGCGCTATCTGACCGAGGTCGACCAGTCGCGTGCTCGCCGTGCGCTGGTCCCCACACCCGGGCGCTAGCGCGGCCGGGAGCTCCCCACAGGGTGGGGAGCCCAGCTGATCCAGCCCAGGAATAGGTCCAGGGCGAAACGGGTATACTCTCCGTAGCCGGTAGAGTACCGGCGCTCACCGCAGGCTCCGTTTCTCGAACAGGCCCGCCGAGTTGAGTTGGCCTTGAGTTCGAGAGATTAGGAGATGGAAATGCCTACAGGCACCATCAAGAAGCTGGTCGCGGACCGTGGC
>WNFS01002623.1_pt1 | contig 20450 bp, 14 predicted proteins | sample 5400141 | NCBI WGS metagenome assembly WNFS01 (sample SAMN13153358, study PRJNA577476) | soil metagenome | isolation source: 60 cm saprolite under Madrone tree | place: USA:California | collected 2016-06-14
ACCGACCTGCCGCGGACTCGCAACGCGAAGATCCTGCGCCGCGTGGTGCGCTCGATCTACACCGGCAAGGATCCAGGGGACCTTTCTTCGCTGGAGAACCCGAGCGCGCTTGCCGCGATCGGCGCGACACGGACTTGAGACCTGGATCTCCCCACCCGGGACCCGCAAGCGGGTCCCGACCTCCCCACAGGGTGGGGAGGTGAATTAACAGTTAGAAGTTCAGGACTTTGTCGGCTTCCATCGTGAGCCGCACCAGGTCCGGCGGCGTGATGAACGAGGCATTCGGGGTCATCATCGACGGCAAGACCCCACGGGCCTCAGCACAGCCTTTTCAAACGTAGAGGGGAACGTTCTGCTCCAGGCATTTGTCCATGAGGTCGCGCAGCGGCGGCACGCCCTGGCCGTACACGTTGGCGATGATGTCGGGCTTGAGGAGCTCGGTGGCATCACCGGCAAGGGCCACCGCGACCTGGACTTTGGCCGGCGTCGCCCCGTTGACAGCGATGTGGAACGGAATGCTGGCGCGCGTGGGATCGGTCGGTCCGCTGGCGGCGACGATCAGGAGTCCCGGCACGGCGCCCATTATCTGCCGTTGTGAAGCTCACGCGCCGAGATTCGGTCCGGCTTCTCCTGCTGTGGCTGGCCGGGATCGACCTTCGCGTGACGCTGCTGGCAGTGCCGCCGCTGATACCTCTCATCCATCACGACCTGCACCTCGACGAGAAGGGCGTCGGGGCGCTGGTGTCGCTGCCGGTGCTCCTGCTCGCCACCGCCGCAGTGCCGGGATCGCTCCTCATCGCCAGGCTTGGCATTCGCGGTGCGCTGATGACCGGGCTCGGGTTGGTCGCAGTGTTCGGCGCCACGCGCGGCCTCGGTCCGAGCACCCCGGTGCTGTTCACATCGACCTTTCTCATGGGGCTCGGCGTCGCAGTGAGCCAGCCGGCCTTCCCGTCGATCGTCCGCGAGTGGTTCCCGAGGCGAATCGCGATCGCCACCGCCGTCTACAGCAACGGCATCCTCATCGGCGAGACGCTGCCCAATGCGCTCACGACGCCGGTCGGCGCGCTGCCCGCGGCCCACGGCGACTGGCGCTGGGCGCTGGTGCTGTGGTCCGCGTTCGTCCTCATAACGGCAGTTGCGATCGCCGTCGCGGCGCCGAAGCGCGGACCCAAGCCATCAGTTCCAACGCGTTGGTGGCCCTCATGGCGTTTTGGCCAGACGATGCGCATCGGCATCGTGATGGGGATGGCGTCCGCCGTCTACTTCGGCACCAACGCCTACATCCCCGATTTCCTCGACCAGACGGGCCGCCACCAGCTCATCTCCCCCACCCTTGCCATTTTCAACGGGTCGCAGCTCCTGACGGCGCCCGTCGTCGCCATCTGGGATCGGCTGTTGACCGGACGTGCGGGCTTCATCGGCTCGGCTGGGTTGATGGTTGCGGCTCAGATCGGCATCGTGGTCACGCCCGGGGCGGGCGTCCTGGTCTGGGCGCTGATCCTCGGCTTCGCGGCCGCGCTCGCATTCATCGTCGTCCTCACCATGCCGCCTCGCATCGCCGCGCCCGGCGACGTGCACCGCATGAGCGCGGGCGTGTTCACCTTTCAGTACGCGATCGCGTTCATCGTGCCGCTCATCGCCGGCGCGCTGTGGGACGCGACCGGGCGGGCCGTTTTGGCCTTCGTGCCTGGGATCGTCGCGTCGGTGGTGATGGGCTGGCTGGCGTTATCCCTGCGGATACCGCCTGCCGAACCCCGCGCTAGAGCGACTTGAGCAGGCGGTCGAACTCCCCCTCGTTGAGCGCGCGCATCGTCTCGGTCGAGACGTTGCCCTGCATGCCGGTCATGACCGCGAACTTGGCGGCGACGTCGTCGTCGGGCGCCTCGATGATCGCGACGATGTCGTAGCGGCCCATCGTCAGGTAGGTGTGCAGCAGCTTGCCACCCATCCCTTCGATGCCTTTAGCCGCGGCCTCACGTCGCGCGGGGTGGTCCTTGACCTTCCGGATGCCCTGCTCAGTGAACTTCATGAGCGAGATGTATGTCGGCATGGCGATTGACCTCCTTGTGATCTGACTCTCAGCGCGATGCTATCGCGCTTTCCACTCAGGGGAATATGCCGTTCTTGAAGTCGTCGATGATCTCGTTCGCGGCCCGCGCCCCCTCCTCCGCGCCTCCTTCCATGAAGCCCTGGAAGTTCGTGGAGCAGTGCTCGCCGGCGAAATGGCACTTGCCGGTGTGGATGTCAGGCTGGCGAAGGCCCTCGTAGCCGCTGAACTGCGTGTATTGGCCCACCTTCCAATACGAGTACGAGCCGAGGAGGAACGGGTTCGTGAGAGGCGCGTCCAGCGTCGCCCTGCCGTTCCACTGCTTCGTGATCCCCGGGAAAACAGGCTCGATCTGACTTAGGAACGTTTGCGCGAACTTCGCCACGAGGTTGGGGTTGGTGGGATCGCCATTGAATGACGCCAGCGGTACACCGCCGCCCGTGTAGTCGACCAGGATCCCAGTTGCGCCATCCTGGGCCCGCGTGACTTCCCATGTGTTCTGGTATCCGGTGTCGGCATATGTCGAACCGTTGCCGATACCCCAGGGACCGCTCTGGTTCCAGTAGCGGTTGTTGAACTGCAGCTGCAGCTTGCAGTTCTTGCCGTAACCCAATTGCGTAATGGCGGTCTGCTTCAGGCTGTCGAATTGCGCCTGGCTGTAGTTGAGTCCGCGTAAGACCGAGAACGGGATCGACATCACGACACGATCGACAACTTTGGTGAACTTCCCATCAGCACCGTTGAAGCTGAGGGTGAATGTGCCGTCCGCGTTCGTCGCGATTGCGGTGAGGGCGGTGTTGAGTTGCACCGTGCCCGCTGCCAGCGCGGCGGCGATCGCCTGGGGCAGGCGCTCGTTGCCGCCGGCGATGTGATAGCGCTCATCCGACGCGCCAAAGATCCTGAACTGGCCCGGCTGCGGCTGGAAGGCGAGGAGGTAAACCATGTTGAGCGAGCTCTGCTCGGTCGTGACGTTGCCGTACTCGATGTTGTAGGCGACGTCGAGCAGCCGGCCCATGCGCGAGTTGTGGCCGCCCGGCACGCGGGTCTCGATCCAGTCGAACAGGCTCAGGTGGTCGAGGTCGAAGCCGGCTTGGTTGAAGCTGTTGTACAGGGTCGGGAACGGCGCTGACGTCAGATCCTTCTTGACCGCGTTCCAGACCGGGTTGAAATCCACGTTCTCCTGGGTGGTCGTGTAGTAACCGCCGAAGAAGAAGTCGGTTTCGGTCGACTGGTTCGGCTCCGCGGCCAGCAGGTCGACGGTCGGGAGCTTGAAACGTGTGGTGAGCCCCAGGATCGTCTTGTGCTTCGAGTCGATGAGCTCGCCGCAGTGCTCGCTGGTCTGGCCATTGAGCCATGACGTGGTGTCGGAATGCATGCGCCCGCCCACGCGTGGCGAGGCTTCATAACCGTCACGCCCGTCACCTTCAGGAAGTCCCGCCGCGTCAAGCGCATCTGCCGGCGTTCTTCTTGCACGGTGTTGACCGTGCGTCCTGACCGATCGGCCTCCTCGAAGTCCTCGAAAAGCGCCTGGAACTTCCTCAGCAGGGGCGTGCGCGCTATGGTTCTTCCTCCTTGGGCGGGGCGTGGAACGGTAATGGTAGAGGGGCCCGGGCGTGCCGGACCCCTCTAAGCGCTATCGAGCCGTTGTCGCTGTGCTGGTCGAGCCACCGGACGGCGTGGCGTCACCGGCGACCTGCGTCGCGTTCGAGCCGCCGCCGAGAGACAGCCCACTCGTTGGTGTGAACATGGCCTCGTTCAACAAAGAACCGTTGGGAGCAGTCGCGACTGCGAAGACCGGGTGTGCGGCCCCGCGACTGTCGAACGATGTCGACTGGTAGTCGCCGACCATGAATCCCTGACTGGTCAGCGGGAGCCAAGTCACGAGCATCGGTCCGGCCAGGTCAGACGTGCTGGTCCAGGTCGCGCCCCCGTCAGTTGACGACACGAAGCCTTCGTGCAGCTGGCAGGTCGAGACCGTGCAGTCGGCGTTGTCGTAGAAGTTGAAGCTCAGAGCGATGTGAGCCCCCGACCCGGACGTCGACTTATCAACAGCGACGCCGGGGATGAAGTGATCGACCTGTGGCGAGTCGAACGTGGCCCTCGCCGCCGTCGACCACGCTTTGCCATCGGTCGACGTGCTGAAGACGATGTCGTTGGCCTTGCAGCCGGTCGAGAACCGGCAGTCCTGCCACGCGACGTAAACCCTTCCGGCGCCGTCGATCTCCGCCGACGGCAGCGGCGAGGTCCGGAGGTTGCCGGCGACCGGATGATCCTTTACGTGCGAGATCTTCTCGGACGCGTCCCAGCTGGCTCCGCCGTTCTCGGATGTGAAGGAGCCGATGGTGTTCTGGAGGCTCTCGAAGGGCACCACCACGGTGCCGTTGGGCTGCACCAGCGGCTGCCCGCCCAGACCGTGCACCGTGTCGGCGGTCGCGAGCGGTGCGCTCCAGGTGAGACCGCCGTCGCTCGATGTGATCATCTGTTCCAGGTCGATCTGAGCGAAGTTGTCGAACTCGGTGTAGCAGTTTCCGAAGAACGGGCTGGTGGGCGTGTTGTCGCATACCGTCCAGTTCTTGTCGAGGTCGACCCTGGAGGTATAGGTCGGTGAAACGGCCGAGATGGGACTACCCCACGTTTGGCCGCCGTCGGTCGAGCGGCTGATGAACACCGTGGGCACGACATGGCTGGGCAGCAGTGGAATCGATGAAATCAACCAAATATTGTGCTTGGCGTCGAATGCCACCGAGGGGTCACTCACGCGCTCGAATGGGCTGGTCGGATCGACCTGAAAGGTGAGGCCAGGAAGGAATCCCTGGGTGAAATGCGCCCCGTTGTTGGTCGAGGTTGCGAAGCCGATGTCGGACGAGCCGCCGTTGAAGAATCGGCCCACCTGGAAAGTGGACACGACGGTCGAACCGAACGAAAAGGTGTCCGGCTCGACTTCCGTCCGATGGCTGCTCGTCGGGTTCGCGAACGGGTCAGAGCTGATCTGTGTGAGGGCGCCCTGGGCGGCCAGGACGCTCCACGACAATGCGACCACCAAGCCGGCCGCCAACGCGCCTGCGGGAACCAGCTTCTTCATTCCCTACCCCCTATCTGTCCTGCTTCTACGGGATCGCCACCGTCGCCACCACCTGCTGCTGGTAGTGCGCGGTGTTGGTGATTCCTTCTGCATACGTGCTGACAAATGTCGTGACGCTCGTCGAGCCGCTTACAGTGCTTCCGAAGTAGTCTCCGATAAAGGTTCCGACACAGTCCGCGCAACTCGTATGCGGAGAGTTCAGCTGCGGATCGAAGCTGTGCTGGGAAATCCGGATGTTATTGCCGGCTCGCTGCAAGTTCGCGCGGTAGAACTGGATGCTGGCGTTAATGCAGTAGTTGGGCGCTCCGTATGGCGGCAGGCTGCCGGAGTACCTGGGGTTGATCTTGTCGAGAGCCAGACCCGCGGCGGCTGCTTCAGCACTCCCCTGTGCCGGGCAGGAAAGGCGGCGGTCGTAGAAGGTGACGCTGATAGTGCCGTTGGCGGCAGCAGCGAGTCCTGGTTGGAATTCATCCGCCGGATTCATGTTGTCGTTGACCGTGACCGGTGAAGACCAGGCCAGGCCGCCGTCGTAGGAGGCGGTCAGCAGGACGTTGCCCACGCCCGCGCTGTAGTCCTCATAAGCGACGTAAAGCGGAAAGTGTCCGGCGACCTTCTGCCGGCCGACCGTGAAGCTCGTCTCGATGCCGTCGCGGAACGTGGTGTTCGCATATCTGGCAGGGGGCGCCGCGATGTTGTCGGCGACCACGGACGCAACGTTCCAGGTGGCGCCGCCGTCCGTGGACTTGATCATCGTGATCTTGTCGCAGCAGTAGCTCTTCTCAGGCGCCGTGTTGGTCAGGGGTGTATAGACAACTCCTTCTGCGTCGACGTGCGGGAGGACATAGGAGACACCCTGAGGATTGTTTGAACCGTCAGGGAGCCGGAGCGGGACCGACCAGTCGCTGTGGGTGCCGTCAGACGAGGCCTGGGCGTAGGAGACGAAGGTCTGCGCGGTGCAGCAGCCGTCGAAGACCGCCCACATTGCGTAGACGCGGTTGAAGAAGGGACTGCTTGGGTTGGTGTCGACGGCGATCCACTGCTTGTCTGGCTCGAGTCCCTTCGAGTCGTATGTCGCCACGTAGTCGAGATGACCGCCGTGCTGCGTGATCCAGTCGCCGGCGGCCGCGGCACCGTGTTTGCGGACTAAGACCGAGATCACCTCCGGAGAGATGGCTGGATTGGGCTCCTTGTTCGGGTTGATCTGGAAGTTGTGGGTGCCATCACCGTTGTAATAGAACTGATAGGGCAGGTTCAGGAAGTAGAAATTTCCGTATGAGTCGAATGCGCCGATCGGGTCGGTGTTATCGGTCCAGCCCTCATAGCCTGGGATATGCCCCTGAACGGGCCATGTGGCTCCGCGGTCGAAGGACTCGTAGAAACCCATCAGGTGGTTGTAGCCTTCGGCGCTGACAAACCACTTGACGGTGCCGATCAGGTGTTTGGGGTCGGTGGGATCGACCTGGATGTCGGACTCCGAATGGTCCTTAACCAGCATGGGGGTGGTCGCCGGATAGCCCTGGTTGCTGCCTGCCTGGATCGGGTAAGGGCCAAGGTTCTCACCCGTGTTGGCGGCACCCGCGCACGCGGACATGCCGTCGTAGCCGTCGTTGGGGCCGATGTTCCTGAAGTAAGGCGCCTCCGGCGTGTAGCAGCTGGTTCGCTGCGATGTCGCGAAGACGTTCGTCACGCCGTTGGCGGAGAAGCTCTGCCCATACGCAGCGTCCGACTGTGTCCGGGGCCCAGCAGACGACGCGGGAGTGATCGAAAACGACGCGACTAAGATCGCGGGAATTGCAAGCGAGATCACGCTCTACCAGGTGAGCTACGCCCGCTCGTGCGGCTTCAGATTCTAGGCGTTCACGTTTTTTCGACCACGCCCTCGGATTCGGGTGCGGCCTCCGCAACAACCGATCGAACCAACGCCGAATACTCCTCCACGAGAGCCCGTGACTGTATAGGGTCGAGGGTCGACGCGATGATGTGGCACTCGGGGCGGTCCGCGTCGGGCACCACAAGCACCCAGCCCCCATCGACGAACACCTTCACGCCATCGGTGAGGTCGACCCGATCCTTGAGGTGCTTCTCCATCATCGTCCGCATCACGCGGCCCTTGATGTCCCACGGGCAGAACTCCACCGCCTTCACGTGCGCCACCGGCGGGATCTTCCGTCTGAGGGCCGCGATCGAGCCACCGCTCTGGGCGAGGAGCTCGACGACTCGCACTGTCGTGAAGATGGCGTCGAATGCGATCGCGAAGTCGGGCCAGCAGTAGCCGCCCGTGCCGTCGGATGCCAGCACAGTGTCGGCGTGCTGCGCAGCCCGCAGCACCGCGCCCGGCGTGATCTTGGTGGGCACGAAGCGGCTGTTCATCTCGTCGGCGATCATCGAGAAGGCCAGCGACGAGGAGGCCGGGCCCAGCACCAGGCCGGGCTTGGCGGCCAGTGCGAGCTGGCTGAGCACGGCGAAGGCGGTGTCATGGTCGAGGACCTCGCCCGTCTCATCGACGATGAAGCAGCGCTCGCCGGGCGAGTCGACGAAGATACCGAGCTTCGATTTGACGGCGGAAGCGATGACGCCCATCTCCTGCAGGCGGCCGCGAAACGCATCCTCGTCCTGCTCGACCACAATCTCGGCCGGCGAGGCGTTGAGAGGGATGACGGTGCAGTTCATCTCCTGCAGCACCCGCGGCAGCACCTCTGCCGCCGCGCCGTTGTTGTAGTCGATGAGGACCTTGGGCGCCGCGGCACGCACGGTTTCCAGGTCGGTCTTCGCCAGCATGTCTTCGACGTAGCGCTCCGTCTGGCTGTCACGCCGCTCAATGCGACCCATCTCGTAATGCAGCACGCGACGGATGTCCTCGCGGAAGTACAGGCCCTCGAGCTTGCGCTCGGTGCGGTTGTCGATGTCGAGGCCGTGGTCGTCGAACAGGCGGATGTCGGCGGAGCGCGGGTCGACCGGCGACGTCTGCACGTGGATAGCCGAAACGTGGTTGTGCCCCGCCCAGTAGCGCGCAACCGGGGCCGGCAGGACTGAAAGGTCGGTGACGTCGGCGCCGGACGAGATCATTCCGGATATGAGCGCGCGGTGGAGCATGCGCGCGGCCCGCGTGTAGTCGCGCGAGATGGCGATCTCGGTCCCCTTCGGGCTCAGCGCCCCCACCGCGGCCCCAAACCGCGACGCGAACTCCGGCGTGAACTCCACGTTGGTGAGGCCGCTCAACCCGTAAGAGGTGAACAGGCCGCGCTTCCACGAACCCGCCCAGATGATCGAGTCGTGCACGACCGCGCCCCGCTCGACCTCTTTGTTGGGCCAGATGCGGACGTTCGCGTTCACGGTCACGCCAGTCCCGAGCACGACCTCGCTACCGATGACGCTGCCCTCCTCGAGCAGGCATCCGTTCTTGACCGTGACCGAGCGGCAGACCACGGTGCCGCGTAGGCGCGAGTTGAGGCCGACATAAGAGTGGTCCCAGAGGATCGAGTTGGAGACCTTCGCGCCCGAGTCGATGGTCGTGTAGCCGCCAATGACGGCCGGCCCGTTGACCCAGGCTCCCGAGCGAACCTTCGCGCCCGCGCCGATCAGCGCCGGCCCGTCGATGCGGGCGCCGTCGGAGACATCGGCCTCTTCGTGGATCCAGATGTTCTCGCCCTTTCGCTCGCCGGGGATGTCCACCTTGACGCGGCCTTCGAGGCAATCGAAGTTGGCCTTCACATAGGCGGCGTGGCTGCCGACGTCCTCCCAGTAGCCCGACGTCACCCAGCCGAACACGGGCTCGCCTTGCTTGAGTAGCTTTGGAAAGACGTCGCCCGACCAGTCCGTGACCTCGCCTGGACGGAAGAAGTCGAACACCGCGGGGTCGAGCACGTAAATCCCTGTGTTGGCGAGGTCGGATATGACCTCGCCCCAGCTGGGCTTTTCGATGAATCGCTGCACGGCGCCGCCTTCGTCGACGACGACCACCCCATACTCGAGCGGGTTGGGCACCGGCTTCAGAACGATCGTGGCCAGGGCGCGGTGTTCGCGGTGGAAGCGGACCGCGGCCCCGAGGTCGACGTCGGTCAGCGCGTCACCGGAGATGACGAGGAACGGCTCGTTCAGCTGCTGGCGGGCGAGCATCACCGAGCCCGCGGTGCCGAGCGGCGAGTCCTCCACCGAGTACGTGAGCGCGACGCCCTGTTCGGAGCCGTCGCCGAAGTAGTTGCGGATCGATGCGCCGAGGTACTGCACCGTGGCGATCACGTCGCGCATCTGATGGCGACGCAGGTGCAACAGGATGTGCTCCATGATCGGGCGCCCGGCAACAGGCACCAAGGGCTTCGGCTGCCGGCTCGTCAATGGACGCAGACGAGAACCCTCGCCGCCGGCCATAACCACGGCTTTCATGTCCCTTCCTCTCTACTCGATACCATCGTAGGTCTTGCATGACGAACTGAACCAATTCGCCCACGACCTCCTGTGGACGTGGGAGCCGCGGATCGAGGCATTGTTCCAAGCGCTCAGCCCCGACCTCTGGGAGTCGACGCGCCAGAATCCGGTGCTGCTGCTGATCCAGCTGGGCGATTCGGGTATCGAAGAGGCGCTCAAGCGTGACGAGGTCAAACGTGCGCTCGAGGGTGCTCGCGCCGCCTATCGCGAGTACTACGACCGCCGCCCACCCTTCATGAACGCGCGCGCGCCGATGGTGATCGCGTACTTCTCCCTCGAGTTCGGGCTGGCCGAATGCCTGCCCATCTACAGCGGCGGTCTGGGGGTGCTCGCCGGCGACCACCTGAAGGCGACCAGCGACCTCGGCTTGCCGCTGGTCGCGGTCGGCCTGTTCTACAAGCAGGGCTTTGGTCGTCAGGAGATCAATGCCGAAGGCCGGCAAGTCGAGGTGTATTTCGAAAACCGGGGCGAGGAGCTGCCGGTGCGCCGGGTTGAGGGCGTCGAGGTGGACGCGCCGATCGGGGACCGCAAAGTGAAGATCGGGGTCTGGCGCGCACAGGTAGGGCGCGTGCCGCTGTTCTTGCTCGACACCGACCTGGAATCGAATCCGTCCGACCTTCGCTCGATCACGGACCGGTTGTACGTGCCCGAGCCGGACCGACGGTTGCGGCAAGAGATCGTTTTGGGAATTGGCGGGGTGCGGGCGCTACGCGCGCTGGGCATGGTGGCGGGCGTGTTTCACCTCAACGAGGGGCACAGCTTCTTGTGCGCGATCGAACGGATCCGAGAGCTACGAGCGTCTCGACAGATGACGTTGGAGGAGGCGCGGCTGGTCGCGCGTGCGGGCATCGTGTTCACGACGCACACGCCGATCGCGGCCGGGAGTGATTTCTTCGAGCCCGGGCTCGTGTGGGACCTCCTCAATCCCTACCTGACCGAGGTCGGCATCTCATTCGACCGCTTCATGGATCTCGGCCGCCAGCGTCCGGGAGATCCGCGCGACAGGCTTGTGACCACTTACGCCGCGCTGCGACTGGCCGACCAGGCGGTCGGTGTGAGCCGGCTGCATGGCGCAGTGTCGCGGCGGTTGTGGAAGGACGCGTGGCGCGGACTGCCAGAGTCGCAGGTTCCCATCGGATCGGTGACGAACGGTGTCCATATGCCAACCTGGGTGGCGCCGGAGATCGCCGCGCTGCTCCGACGCTTTGTCGGCCCCGACTGGTGGGACCTGGATGGCACCGACGGCCGCTGGCAGGCGGTGTTTGAAATCCCAGCGGCCGACCTGTGGGCCGTTCACCTGGAGCTGAAGAAGAAGCTGCTCGCGGTTGCAAAGGCGAGGTCGATCGAGGCCGAGGGCATGGACGAGCACTCGCTCACGTTTGGTTTCGCGCGGCGGTTCGCGCCTTACAAACGCGCCAACCTGCTGCTGCAGGATCGCGCCCGCCTGACGAAGCTCCTGCACAACAGCAAGCGGCCGGTCCAGATGCTGTTCGCGGGCAAAGCGCATCCCGCGGACCAGCCGGGCAAGGACATCTTGGCCGGCGTCGTGCGGCTGGCGCGCGAAGAACCATGCGTCGCCTTCCTCAAGGATTACGACCTCGCGATCGCGCGGCACCTCGTGCATGGCGCAGACGTGTGGCTGAACAATCCGCAGCGCTTTCTCGAGGCGAGTGGGACGAGCGGCATGAAGGCCGGTGCCAACGGGGTGCTGAACGTGAGCGTGCTCGACGGCTGGTGGGACGAGGCGTACCGGCCGGAGCTGGGTTGGGCGATTCCGTCGGGCGCGACCCTCGACCGGCCCGCGGTCGACGACCAGGCCGAGGCGGAGGGTTTATTCAGGCTCCTCGAGCGAGAGGTCGTTCCGGCCTTCTTCGACCGCGACGCCAACGGGATCCCGCAGAAGTGGGTGGAGATGATGCGCGCGTCGATCCGGTACGTCGTCACGGACTTTTCCGCGCGCCGCATGGTCGTCGACTACTTCGACACCGCTTATGCCCCCGCGGCGCGCCGCGTGGAGCAGCTGCGGCTCCTCCCGGATTGGGGCGGCTGATTCCGCACTTCTTGATCTAAACGCGCTCATCCCCACCACGAATTCGGCGCGTTTTGATCAAGCGGCGCGAATCAACGGGTCAGCCCGTAGGGCTAGTCGGAGACCGCAGCGACTCCACGCCGCTCACGTCGCGCGGCGATCCCGGCCTGGAACAGCTGCACGTAGCGCTGCGCCGAGCGTGACCACGACACGTCCTCACTCATCGCCCGGCTGATGAGCCATGTCCACAGCGACGGATGCCGGTACGTCTCGGCCGCTCGTACCACCGCCCCATAGAACTGCCAGGGGTCGTAGGCGGTGAACGTGAATCCGTTCCCCTTCGACGCGACGGGGTCGTAATCCTTGATCGTGTCGGCCAGGCCACCCGTGGCTCGCACCACGGGGATCGTGCCGTAGCGAAGCGCGATCAGCTGCGCCAGGCCACCGGGCTCGTAGCGCGAGGGCATCCACAGCATGTCCGCGCCGGCATAAATGCGCTGCGCGAGGGGAGCGTCGAAGCCGATTACCGCGGCCACTTGCCCAGGGCGCTCGGCCGCATAGCGCCGGAACATGTCCTCATAGCGGCGGTCGCCGGTGCCGATGACGACGACCTGGATGCCGAACTGCATGAGCGCCGGCATCGCCTGCTCGACCAGATCGAGGCCTTTGACGTCGTACAGCCTCGAAACCATCGCCGCGAGCGGCCGGTCGGACTGCTCGAGACCGAGCTCGCTACGCAGCTCTGCGCGGTCGAGTGCCTTGGGTTCGGTCGCCGACGACGTGTAGTGATGCGGGATGTTGGGGTCGCGATGCGGGTCGAAGCTCTCGTAGTCGATGCCGTTGACGATTCCGTGCAGCTTGTGTGCGTGCGAGCGGATGAGCTCGTCGAGCCCCTCGCCGAATTCGGGCGTCTGGATTTCGGCCGCGTAGCGCTCGCTGACCGTGTTGACGACGTCCGCGAAGTGAATTCCGCGGCCGAGCACGTTGACCACGTTGTCCAGGCCCGGGATGCCGACGCGAATCAAGCCCCATTTGTCGAGTCCCGCGAGGGTCAGCGCCCCGAACCCGAACACGCCCTGCGCCGCGAGGTTGTGGATCGTCAGCGCCGTCGCAACCTCGGCGGTCGGACCCTCGGTGTAGACGCGATCGATGAGGTTGGGCACCAGGGCCGCGTACCAGTCGTGGATGTGGATCACGTCTGGCGTGAACTTCAGCGCCGGCAGCATCTCCAGCAACGCGCGCGAGAAGTAGACCGAGCGCGCATCGTCGTCACCAAACCCATACATGCCGTCGCGGTCGTACAACGCCGGGCAGTCGACGAAGTAGACGGTCACGTCGCCGAGGCTGCCCTCGAAGATGGTCGCCGGCATCAGCTGCGCGCCCAGCTGCACCGGCAGTTCGCGGACGACAGGCTTTAGGCCGTGCTTTCCGATGTCGACCTGGCGATAGCGCGGCATCACGACGCGCACGTCGTGACCGAGGCGGCGCAGCTCTTTCGACAGCGACGCGGCGACGTCGGCCACCCCACCCGACTTCGCGAACGGCGTGAGCTCCGATGTGGCGACGAGCACTTTGAGCTGCTTGGCACCCGGCGCAGTGGCCGGGCCGGCGTTGCCAGGGATTCGCAGTCCCAGCGAGCCCGATGGCGGAACCTGCTCGATGTCGCCGCCGTCGCGGCTCACCACGAGCGCCATCTCCATCGTGTCCCCGCCATGACGGCCGAGCAGCTTCAGCGGGATCGATATGAATAGTGGATCGGCCCCGTCGAGCTCGGCAACTGGCTCGGCCCTGGCCTGGCCCGCATCGACCCGCGCGATCGTCAGCGATGCGCCTTTGGCGTGCGGAACGATGCGGATGACGTTAGCCGCATCGAAACCGAAGTCGGCGGCGGCGGTGGCCTGCAGCGGCAGCTCGAGCTTGCCGCCGGGCTCATCGGCCGGGACGCCGGAGCAGTACAGCCAGAACTCGATCTTCTGCGACTGCAGCTCGCCCGGCGAGCGCGGGCTGTCGATGCGAAGGTAGAGGCGCTCGGTGTCGGAGCCGTAGAGAACGCGCTCAACGATCCCGGCCGGCCTGTGCAGCGCGCCAAAGCCGGAGCCGACGACGAAGTAGCCCGCCTTCCCCCACGCCGAGTCGCTTCGCGACCTGGGGCTGATGCTCTCCGCCGGCACCTTGCGCTCGGGCGTCGGCGCGCGCTGGATGATCGGCTGATATAGACGCGCCGGCGCGCGCTGCCCCATCAACTTGTAGACGTTGCGCAGATGCAGTCGGAACTGGTTGTCCCAGATCGTGTCCATACCCGAGTCGTGCTTGCGGCTGAACCACCAGAACCAGTCGCTGCCTTCGGTGATCAGGATCTCCCGCCAGCCCAGCGCGGCCGCGTCCGAAAGCTGCGGGCGCTGCCGTGACTGCTCATCGAGCCACGATCGGGTGTCGGCGAGGAGCTCCCAGGCGATGTTGTGCTCGGGGTCGCCGATCCAGGTGTCGAGGCTGGCTCCGATCCAACTGCCTGTGTGCAGGTGATGGAGGCTTTGCTCGGGCGGGTGCTCTTTGATGAAGTCGGAGACGGTCGTCGTGACGATCTCGGGTGAAGCCTCGAGCTCGGTGTAGAGCGCATTGAGGAAGTCGTGCCCGTCGCGCGGATAGAACTCCCACGCGTTCTCGCCGTCGAGGGCGATGACGGCCAGGTAATCCTTGTCGTCCTGCTGCTCGCGAATTCGCTTCATGCGCCCGACGAGGTTCCGCGCTGCGTCCACCGATGACATTCGCTGGTAGTCGAAGCCGATTGAGTTCGAGATCGCAGAGTCGCGGAAGACCATGGCCACGGATTTCCCGTCGCGCTCCACCTGGAAGGGCCGGTAGAGCTGGTCGGGGGCGTTGACCCGGCCTTCGCTGTCGCGGTAGAACTGCGAGTCGAGGGATCGCGACAGGACCTCCTCGTCGCTGATCATCCAGTCGAGGCCGGCGTGGGTCGCGAGTCCGACCACACTCTCGCCGACCGCCATCTCCGAAGGCCACATGCCGGTCGGACGGCGTCCCAGCAGGCGCTCGAACAAGCCTTGGCCAAGCTCGATCTGCCGCTCCGCGTCCTCACGATGCGAGAAATGGCGCTCGGGAAGCTGGATCTGGGGATTCGCGGTGCGCGCCGAGTCGACGTGGACCAGGAGCGGGAGGATCGGGTGGTAGTAAGGAGAGAAAGTCAGCTCGGCCTGGCCGCGATCGGCAAGCTCGCGGTACTTCGGGATGACCTTCTGCATCATCTCCATCTGGGCCTCGAAAAGAGGCTCTTTGTCCGATTCCGTGAAGTCGCGGTCCTTGCGCTTCAGCTCGGCAAGCCGCGGATCGGACTCGGCCCACGCCGGGTCGCACCACGCGAGGTTGAACCAGAGCTGCAGGTCGCGCATGTCCTGGGTCGTGAACTGGGCGTCGGCTGTGCGTGAAGCCAGCTCGAGGTAGCGGGGCGACTGTTGCACTCGGAGGGCGCGCGGCGATTCGCGCATCCACCGGATGACGAAGGCGCGCTCCTCTGACGAGAGCTCGGCCGCGTCGCGCTTGCTGATGTTGAGGAAGAGGTCGACCGAATCCTCTTTGCCGTAGTCCTCGATCTGCGCAAGCAGCGACGGCACGAGGTTGAACGTGGCGCGCACCTTCGGGTACGCGTCGAGCAGCGCCGGCATCTTGAAGTAGTCCTTCGCCGAGCGCAGGCGCACCCACGGGAGCAGGTACGTGTTGGTGAGGTCGTCCTTGTAGTACGGCTGGTGCATGTGCCATACGAAAGCGACGTTTAAGGGCTTCATCTACTACTTAGCGTATTCATCCAGCGCCCGGATGAAGTTGATGTAGACGCGCTGCTGCTCGCGCAGGATGCCCAAAGCGCCGAGCTCCCACCATTCGTCGGGCGTGAAATAGGCGCTGACCTCAGCCTCGCCTCCCCATCGTCCGAACCACTGGATGAGGTGCAGGTTGTCCGACTGCAGGAGCCACTTCGCGATCTCGATGAGCCGCGGGTCACCGGTAAGCCTCGCCTTCGAATAAGCGTGATGCATGAGCCGAAAGAGACCCTGCTGCGCCTCGTTGCCGAGGAAGAACTCCATGCCGCCTTCGCCCGCCCATGTCGTCCCATATTCGTTGACCGGGACCTCGAGATGCCGAGCGCTTAGCTCTCCTACGGCCTCCGACGGCAGCATCATTCGAACTTTTCGCTTCTTCAGCTCCTTGGCCAGCGCGCGCATGAACTCGAAGATCCCGGTGTCGCGGCGATGGTGCTCGCCGAAGGTCTCGAAGTCCCAACCCACCATCACAAGCTCACCCCAGGTCTCGCGCACCCACCCCGCGTAGGTTTCCGCCATCAGCGGCCAATGGTTCCAGTAGCGGTTGGAGAAGCGATAGCCGACGTCGTCTGAGAGGTCGTGATGCCGGACCAGAAGCTTCATGCGCTGCATGGGATGCCGATAGACGTGGGTCGGCTCGCGCCAGCCCATCTGCCACGCACGGCCCTCCATGAATGCGGCGTCGAACCCGCTTTGCTGGAGCGCGAAGTAGACGTCGTTGGACATGAACATCTCGGTCGTGTCGGTGACCGCTATGGGCTTTTGGAACAGCTCCTGCAGCCGCTGGCGGCCGGCGAGCATGGCTTCCTTGAACGCCAGGATGTCGAGGTATAGCAGCCACGAGTGGTACGGCTCGACGTTGACGACCTCGACGTTCGGCCCCGCGCACAGCTTCTTGAAGGCGTCGAGCACCTTCGGTCCCCAGCGCTCCGCCTGCAGGAGAAACGAGTTGCTGAAGCCGATCGACATCTTCCAGCCGCGCCGGCCGAGATCGGTGAACATCGCCGCCGCCGGAAGATACGAGCTCGCAGCCACCTGCTCGAAGTAGTGGCGGTCGAGAGCGTCGTCGAACAGGTAGTCCGATAGCGCCTCAGGCGCCGTCTTCGCCGGCACCACCTGCGCCGGCAGCCTCAAGCGGCGTGGCTGGTGGACGACCATGTAGACGACGAGGTTCTCAGCCAAGAGGAGCCCGTCCTCTGCGAGTGGCGCGGCGAGGCAGCGGCTTCGATTCTTCGATCGCGCCGTTGGGCACCGTCACCGCCTGTTGGGCGGCCGCAAACTCGATTCTCAACAGCAACTGCTCGATCACCTTCTCCCAGGTATATGCGCGCGCGGTCACGCGTCCGCGGCGGCGGATCGCGGCCGCGAGGCCGGGACGCTGCTGAATCAAGTTCAGCTCGGTCACGAGCTCGATCGTTTCATCCGTCTCGACAACGAGCGCATTGCGATAGGCGTCCGCGTAGTCCTCGCCCGTCGCGCCGGTGACAGCCAGCCCTCCGGCTGCCATCACCTCGAGTCCGACCAGCCCGAACGGCTCGTGGCCAGAGTTGGCCAGGACCGCATCGCAAGCCGGGTAGATCACTCCAAGCAGGGGATCGCTGACGAATGTGGTCAGGTTCACCACGTCGGCTTGCGGGTACTGGCGAAAGATGGCAGATAGCCCCGCCGCCTCGCCTGGGGCGTTGACGTTGACGACGTTGAGTCCCTGGTGCTGCGCGTGGCTGATCACCTCGCCACCATGCGGCTCTCGACCCCCGCGCATGAGCAGCCTCACGCGCTTTCCGTGGCGCTTGATGTAGCCGGCGGCGGACACCGCCATCAACCAGCGCTTGTCAGGGTCGAAGCGGCCGATCTTGAAGCAGAAGTGGTCGGCGGCCGCGGCTGCTTTGAGGTCGGCGACCGATTCTGGATCCGCATCCTGGATCGACGCGCGCGGGATCCCGTTGGGAATGACGATCGGGTTGATTCCGCGCTCCCACACCTTGAACTTCATGTAGCGGCTCACGGTGGTGATCGTGGCGGCCAGGGCGAGGGCAGGCCAGGTGATGCGATGAAAGCCGAACGTGTTGTTCGCATTCCAGAGGATGACCACGCGATCGCGCAGCCCGCGGTAGTACAGCGACTCCGAAAGGAGGTTCATCGACCACGACGTGTGCCACTCCTCTCCCATGACGACCACGTTGCGACCGGAGGCGACCGCGGGCGCGATGACGTTGTCGATCAGGCTGGGAGGGAGGCTCGAGTTCCAGTCGCGGATCTTCTCCTCCTCTCCGTCGTAGACGCCTCCACGGTGACGCGCCGAGATCCACTGGCACCAGCGCCGGTAGACGAGCCGGCCCGAATCGTGACTCTCCTCACCGGGAAGGTCAGGGTCGCCACAGAAATAGAGGTATGTCTGGTAGCCGAGCTGCGCGAGCGTGCGCGCAAGGCCCTTGACTCTGACTCCAAGACCGCCGGCCTGGCTGTACACATCGGGGCCCTCGAAGCTGAGGATCACGAAAACAGTCCCCCGCGGCTCGAACACCATCACCCGTCGTCATTCAGGGCGCGGTACGCGATCGCGTGCAGCTCCGCAGTCGGGGCGCAGACGAGCGTCGTCCGAGTCTCGAGCGTGCAAGGCAACTTCGCCAGCGAATTGCCATTGAGGTCGGTGGCCACGCCGCCGGCCTCGGAGACGATGAGGAGGCTCGCCGCCATGTCGAACACGCGAACCGGGATCGGCGCGCAGAACGCATCGATGCTGCCCGCAGCAGTGTGCGCGATCGCAAGCGCCATCGACCCGAGGATGCGAATCTTGTGCGCTTGCTTGAGGAGACCTCGCGCCTTGACCAGTGCGCTGGGCAGGCTTTCAAGGGCGATCAGCTCGATGCGATCGCGATCGGTTCGTGGCATGGGTGTAATCGGTATGCCGCCCCGCCAGGCGCCCTGCTTGCGAATCGCGGTCCAGGCTTCGCCGTTGACCAGGTTGACAACGCAGCCGGCCACCGTGTCACCGATGTTGGGTCCATCGACCAGCGCGAGCATCACGGCGAAGAACGGTATGCCCTGCTTGGCGTTGAGACTGCCGTCGACCGGATCCACCAGCACGAGTGGGTAATCGGCCCCGAATCTGCGAAGTCCAACCTCTTCGGAGAGGACCGAGAATCGCTCACCCTTTGCCGCGAGCTGCTCCAGCTCCGCGAAGACGTCGGCCTCGGCGGCGCGATCGAGCTCCATAGTGCGGTCGCCGCCAGCGCCGATCGCCAGCTGTGCCCTTCCCGACTCCGTGCCCGCGAGTGGAAGCACCGTTTCGCGTACGCGCGACCCGATGCTCAGGAAGACTTCGAGCCAGTCGGCGGTCTTCAGATCTTATGCAAGGCCGGAGCCGCTCGAAAACTTGGGATCGATCTTCCGGCGGCGTCGGCGCCGGCGCTCGACCACGATGGTGATGAGATAAGGCTGCTGCATCGCCCACACCTTCTCGATGAGCTGCGGGATGGGCAGGCCGTAGGGATCGTCAACACCGAGCAAGACGAGGCTTTCGGCCAGGCTCTCGGTGAGCTCGGTCCGGTCGTGAAGGTTGAGCTGCTCGAGGGCGTCCAGGATGTCGTCGAGCCGGCGCAGGCTTGAGCGGCGCTCCTTGTCATCCCCACGTTGGAGCATGGGTGACAGCTTATCGAGTTGTGCGATCGGTCAGGGCGCGGCTCACCTCGGCCGGCCGCTCGAACTGCAGCCAGTGCCCGGCACCCTCCAGGACCTCGAACCGGTAGTCACCTTCGACGTAACTCGCGGTGGATTCCGCGCCGCGCCTCCCGAGGGCTGGATCCTGGTCACCCCACAGCAGCGTTGTGGGCACATTGACGGGGTCGGTGTTCGCGAGCCGCTCCCACGCGGCGGCGCCGGAGCCGAGATTGGCGCGGTAGTAGTTGAGGGCGGCAGTCAGGCGGCCGGGCCTTGCGATCGACTTCGCGAAGTGATCGATCACGGACTTCGGCACGGCGCCCGGATTGGGCCCTAGGGAGAACATCTGCCGCAGCCGGCGGTACTCGTCCTCGGACAGCACCTGCTCGGCCTTGCCCTCCATCAAAAAGAGCCGGATGTAGCTGGAGCGCGCTTTCTGGTCTTCGTCCTCGCGGCTTGCGGCCGCGATCGCGGCCGGATGTCCGACCGATAGCACCGTCAGTGTCTTCGTCATCTCCGGGTGCCGCGCGGCGAAGAACCACGCGACGATCGCGCCCCAGTCGTGGCCAGCGATGTGGGCCGACTCGCGCCCGAACACTTTGATGAGCCCGGCCACGTCGTCGACGAGATGGCCGATCGCGTAGCTCTCCTTTTCTGCCGGCGCGTCGCTGAGTCCGTAGCCACGAAGGTCGGGGGCGACCGCGAGGTGTCCTGCCTTGGCGATCGCGTCCACCTGGCGCAACCAGGACTCTGCTCCTTCAGGGAAACCATGCAGGAGGATGAACATGTCGCCCTGCGGCGGCCCGTCGACCATGGTGCGAAAGCGAAGGCCGTTCGCCCGCACCATGTGCTGGCTCGCGGTCACTTGATTTGCTTTATGAAGTCGGCGGCGACGTCGAGGGCCTGGTCGAGCACCGCGAGCAAGCCGTGGCCCTGGCCCTTGAAGATCTCCAGTCGAGAGTTGGGAATGAGCTGGATCTTTTCTTTCAACAAGTCGATGCGCGCGAAGGGATCGCGATCGCCGCTCATGAAGAGGGTCGGGCACTTGATGCGCGCGAAGTGTTCGGTGCGGAGCTGGTCGGGGAACCCGGGACGGTGCAGCGGATATGAAAAGAGGACCAGGCCACCGAAGTCCGCCTCGATGGCGGCCATGCTCGAGACGCGACCACCGAACGACTGGCCTCCGCCGATCACGTCGTGACCGCGGCCCGAGGTCTTGATGAAGACGGGCACGGCTCGCTCAGCGCCTCCGCGGGGCAAATCGACGGCGATCGCATCGATGCCGCGACGCTTGAAGCCGACGACGTAAGGCTTCATCGACGCTGCGTCGCCCGATGCGCCGTGACCGAGGACTACGCGCATCAGTTGAGCTCAGCC
>WNFS01001678.1_pt1 | contig 20426 bp, 19 predicted proteins | sample 5400141 | NCBI WGS metagenome assembly WNFS01 (sample SAMN13153358, study PRJNA577476) | soil metagenome | isolation source: 60 cm saprolite under Madrone tree | place: USA:California | collected 2016-06-14
AGATCGTTCTCGAGACTGGCGATCTCGGCGTGCCGGCGCGCGACCTGTAGCGCCAACGTGGTTACAGCAGGCGGCAGCAGACCTTCGAGACCCAAGGCGCGGCGCTCCTCCTGCGTGAACGCCGTGCCCTTGTTGAGGCATGGATTGCGCAGCAAATCGTAGCCGGTGGGGTGCCCAGGTGACGGCATCTTCATCGCTGGCTCCATGGTCATCTTAGATTACTCCGTCCTGAGCGCTGGTCGCGGCTGTCGACGAGCCAGCGATTGCAGAAGGATCGACAGGCCGAGATACTTGTCCGACCGCTTCGCCGCGGCAAGTCCGGACTTACCTCGCACGATCTGCCAAGCGAAGGATTGGGGCTGCCGCGCGCAACCCAAACCAAGAAGCAAGCTGCAGCCGCGCGCGGAGAACCGCTCGCGTCACAATCGCCAATTCTCCTCAGCGCCAAAGATTGGTCTCTGTACCCCAGAGAGTATCAGGCGTCTGATGCGCTCGCGCCGTCCGGTCGTCCGTCTGCTGAAATCGTAAACTGGAATGTCGTGCCAGGGCCGGCGTTCCCAGACGCCCACACTCGTCCGCCGTGCGCCTCGACGATCGACCGGCAGATCGAGAGTCCCATGCCCAAGCCATCCGGTTTGGTCGTATGGAATGCCGTGAAAAGTCGTTTGGCATCCTCGGGCGCGATACCAATGCGAGCCGCATGGCGACGTCATGCCGAAGCGCCTCGTGCCGCACGAGTGCGACAGCCTCCTCGACGACCTCATTGAGGTCGAGTTGAACCATCTGCGGATCGGCCTTTTTGGAGAACTCGCGAATCCTGCGGATCACCTCGGTCGCGCGGTGCGCGTCGCTGACGATATGCTCGATGGCGGCCCGCGCCTCTTCGGTGTCCGGACGCTCGCGCCTAAGCCACCGCAAGCCGGCTTCTCCATTGGAGACGATCGCCGCCAGCGGTTGGCTCACTTCATGGGCGATGGACGCGCTCATCTCTCCGAGCATGGTGACTCGCGTGACGTGGGCGAGCGCAGTTTGCGCGATCTGCAGTTCTTCCTGCGCTTTCCTGGTTGCGGTCACATCCATCACCGCACCGACGACTTCCTCCTCGCCCGCTTCGGAGACATGACGATGGGCTCGAACGTGCATGTGTTTGATGTCTCCATCCGGCATCAGCAGACGGCCCTCATACTCGTAGTCCTGCTCGCTTTGCGCCGCCCGATCGAGTTGCTGCTGCAACAGCTTGCGATCGTCAGGATGAACGCGTTGCAGGAGGAGACCGATCGTGGGCTTGGCCGTTTCATCGAATCCCATGATCCGATAGGTTTCTTTCGACCAGAAGAGCTCCCCGGTGGCGACCTTGCGGGCAAAACTTCCCGTGCTGCTCAGCCGCTGGGCCTCGGCCAAATAAGTCTGGCTCCGCTGGAGCGCGCGCTCGGCCCACTTCAGATCCTCGATGTCGTGGCCCACACCATACCATCTGATCACCTCGCCGTTCTCGTCGCGGAGCGGGACGCGGCGCACCCAATGCCAGCGATATTCGCCGTCGGCTCGCCGCAGGCGCTGCTCCATTTGAAACGCCCGCCCGCTCGGTAGATGAGCGCGCCACGCGGCTTCGACCTTCGGCAGGTCATCGGGATGGATTGCGACCCCCCAGCGTTCTCCCTGCAAGCTCTCCTGGGAGAGACCGGTATAGGTTCGCCAGGTCTGGTTGACGAAATCGAGCGAACCGTCGCGCCGATATCGCGCCGCCAATGCCGGGATGGTGTCGATCGTCACCTGAAGCTCTCGTTCGGCCCGCATCCGTTCGGCGTTCTCAGCTCGCAGGGACGTGTTGAGCTTTTCCAGCTCTGCAACCGTCGCCCGCAGCTCATCGCGCGCGCGCCGCAGCGATTCCGCCGTGCGTTTTTGCGCCGCGCTGACCCAAACCACGAACAGTGCCGTGATCGCAAAAAGCGCGATTCGCAGCGTGCCCCCGGATCCTACCAAGAGCGAATGCACCGGCGTGATGAAGAAGTAATCGAAAGCGAGAATGGAGAGGCCGGTCGCAAATAGGCCCGGACCGATCCCTCCAAGCCAGGCGGAGAGCAGCACCGCACACAGAAACAGAGAGACGAACGGCGCAGTCTGCAAAAATCTGTCCACCGCTAGCCCGGCGAGGACCGCTGCGGCGACCGCCAGGACCGCGACTGCGTAGTAAAGGAGCACGCGCGGCAGGGACCGCCACAGTGGGCTCGATCGCGACACGTTCCCGCCTCCCAGGCGCTGGCGATGCAGGCGCGCTATTGGGAAAAGTCCAATATGCGCGCGGCGGGATTACCGTATTTGGTGTGAGCCTACCGAACAAGCGGTTCGAGCAACTGCCGACCCGAACGGCCAAGGCATGTCGAAGGCATCGGGCCTCGATCAAGGCTTACCTTCATTCGCTGTCACGATGCCCGCGCCCGGTCCATGAGCACCGAGACACTGAGCTTGCAGTGACCGAGATAGCACTGGTAGCTGCAGTAGGAGAGACGCGTCGTAAGCTCGCGCAAGTAGCTTTCACTGATCGGCTCGCAGCACAGCGCGCAGAAACTCTCTGGACGCGGGCTCCTGCCGTTCACCAGGACGAATTTCATATCGGCCTCCAACAAGCGGCGACACTCGTTCCTCTCGCCTGCGATTAGGTCACCCAGGCGCAGCCTTCTCAATCGTACGCAGGTTGATGCCACTGACTCAGTGGTTTGGTGCGCGCATACTCGCGTTTGCCGCTCCTCATACGTCAGTTGCCCAGCACATACTTTGGTTGCGACAGGCAGCTCAATCGGCGCCAGACCTCGCGGAAAGTCGCCGTGGGCGAGGCAAAGCCACGCACGCCGATAGGTGCAAAACCGGCTTATTTGCAGCAATTCCGCGCAAGCAAAATTCGGCGACAGTCACATATCCGCAGTTCGGGCTGGCCCGGCAGGAGGGCGGCCGTCCGATCAGTGTTGGGAGAGGCAAACATGCTCGGCATCGTCATTGCGTTGATGCTTCTGGCGTCGCCGGCGGCAGCACGGGACTTTGGACAGTGGGAGAACCAGGCGCCGGAGGTGCGCAAGTGGTTTCAAAAGCTCATGCAGCCCGACGCCCCGTTCATGTCGTGCTGCGGCGAAGCCGACGCCTATTGGGCCGACAGCTTCGAGGCGGACGGGGAGCGCTATGTGGCGATCATCACCGACGAGCGCCCCGACGGGCCGCTCGGCCGCCCACACCGTGAGCTAGGCGAAAAAATCCTCATCCCGAACAGCAAGATCAAATGGGACGACGGAAACCCGACCGGGCACGGCATCATCTTCATCGGAGCTGGCGGCCAGGTCTTTTGCTACGTGCCGCCTGGCGGCGTCTGACGCCGGTTGCGGCGATAGGTTTAACGTACCGGAGGCTGGACATGAGCGAGCGTAAGATTACCCAGTTGTTTGGATTGATCTTGGGCGCCCTTTTTACATGCACCTTGATCCTGAACGCCTTCGCTTTCTAAAGCGTGATGCCTTCAGATAGAATCTATCGCTCTTCGCCCGTCATGCCCCCCGAAAGCGGAGCTTCCAATAATCATAGACAATCTTGTCTTACTAGATCGTCCGCCTTCGCAGACAAGGACGACTGAGAAGGACGATCTGCGTGGCTCTGTTCGCCACTCTCGGGGGCAATCGCAAGAAAGATCAATACGCCGAGGGTGCAGGCAGCGTGAATTGAAAGGTCGTGCCGCGAGGCACGTTGGCGCTCGCCCACAATCGTCCGCCGTGCCCCTCGATGATGGAGTGGCAGATCGACAGGCCCAGCCCCAAGCCGTTGGGCTTGGTCGTGTAGAATGCCTCGAACAGCCGCTCGAGAGCCGCTGGCGCCAGTCCTGGACCGGAATCTCGTACTGCGACGCGCACGCCGCCCGTCTCGGCTCTTCCGGTGCTGATCAGCAGTTCGCGTGGCCCGTCGATGAGCCCGCGGAGTTGCACCCGATCTCCGTCAATGAGCGGCAAATTGTCCATGAGCTCCGTCTGCACCGAGACGCCGTTCTTCACTACCTCGCTACGGGTGAGCTCAATCAGCTCGCGAATCGCTCCGTTGAAATCGAACCGATCCTTGCGCGGAGGCGCCTTTTGGATGAGATCCCGGATACGACCAACGACGTCGCCCGCCCGTTTGCCGTCTTTGACGATGCACGCGAGCGCCTCCCGCACTTCCTGCAGATCCGGCGATTCACGCCTGAGCCAGCGCAGCCCCGCCTGAGCGTTGCTGACCGTCGCGGCGATGGGCTGTTTCACTTCATGGGCGATCGAGGCCGTGAGCTGCCCCATGGTTGCGACGCGGTTCGCGTGCGCCAGCTCCATCTCTATCTGGCGGTACCGGCGCTCGCTCTCGCGCGTTTCTGCTTCCGCCCGCTTGCGTTCGGTCAAATCGAGCACGAAGGCGATGGCCTGCTGTGATCCTTCACCGACCGCGACCCCGCCGATCAGCACGGGCACGCGGCTGCCGTCTTTACGGAAGTATTCTTTCTCGCGCGGTTGGACCGTTCCGGTGGCCCTCACTTCCGCCACGCGCCGGGCGGTGTCGTCGCGCCATTCCGGCGGCGTCAGCTCAGTCCAGCGCAGGCGGCCTGCGACCACATCTTCACGATCGTACCCTATGAGGCGCAGAAATGCGTCATTGGCCTCGAGAATCCGCCCCTCCACATCCCAGACGAAAATCCCGATGATATTGCCATCGACCAGGCGCCGGATCTTCGCTTCGCGTTGTTCGATCTCTCCGTGCAATCTTGCCAATGATTTCAAGTCAGCCTGCAACATGTCGCGGAAGTGCAGCAGTAGCTTGAGATAAGCCTCGCTATATTCGTTCCTTTTATTGTCGCGAACGCAAATCGTCCCGAATATGCGGCCATCGGGCCAACCGATCGGGACGCCCAGGTAAGAGATCATCCCCAGCCTGACATGCGGGTTTGCTTTCCATGCTTCGTTCTCGAGAGCGTTAGGGATGAGCAGCGGCTGACCGGTCTTCAAGACGGTCTCGCAATAAGGTCCCGTATCGAGAGCGCCCGGCTCGCAAGGATTTCCTTTGGACGTGCTGGAGACGAAAACCTTGATGTGCGGAGGCTCGACTCTCATGATCGAGGCGGAGGGAACGTGCATGATTTCAGCAAGCACATCCACGACCTCCTGCCACTTGCGAACGATTTCCGAGGGTACTTGGATGGAATGTGGCGTGATCGATGTTGTCGCCGAAGAGCTCATCGAGCTCATCGGATCATGTTCTTGCGATAACTGCAGACGTTCTTGTTCTCTGTGGCGCATCTTCGGCGCGCTTTCGATCCAACGCGGTCCAGACTAATCGGTGCCAGGCGGATCAGTCGGTTTTTGCCGCCGCATGAGCGCTCGCTCCACGCATTCGAGCAATTGCGGTTCGTCGAACGGCTTGCTCAAAAAGCAGACTGCCCCGCCCTTCATCGCTCGCTCACGAACGGACTCGTGCGGGAAGGCAGTAATGAAGATGATCGGCACTCCGTGATCCCGAGCGGTCAAATATTCCTGGAGCTCGACACCGTTCATGCCGGGCATCTGCACATCCGCGATGACACAGGACGTTTCATTCAATTGGGGCGAGGACAAGAATTCTTGTGCCGAAGCAAACGCATGTACAGAAAACCCCATCGATCTCAGTAATCGCGCCGTCGCCGTACGCACCGAAGGATCGTCGTCGATGACCGAGATGACCGGGGCCTCTGCCACGCGACCTGACCTTTTCTCAAGGGCCAAGGCCGGCCCATCATCGTCGCCCTCCATAACGTAGGGGGGCATTTCTGGACGGAGAACTATACTTAGGTTTCGAAAACGGGAGATTTGTGAATTAACTGTGCGCTTTGCCGGGGCGTTTCCCTGCCGGCGGCTAAAGTTCTCCGTTCGTCCCCGGGCGCGGGGGAGGGCCGCAGACCGTGGCGCTGGACCTCGCTTTCGCTGGGCGAGCGGCAAGGGCCGAACAATATGGACAGCACGTGACTCGAGGCCGGCGTGGCGCTGCGTTAATGCTCGGATGTTCCCGGCTTCACCCCGAGCGCTTCGGCCATCCTGACCAGATCGGCCACCGATCTCGCCCCCATTTTCTTCATGATGTGACTGCGATGCACTTTCACGGTGATCTCGCTCAGCCCGATTTGGCCCGCGATCTGTTTGCTCATCAGCCCGCTCGCGACCAAAGCCATGATTTCCCGCTCGCGGGCGGTAAGGGAGGAGAAATGCGCCTTCAGGTCTGCGAGCCTGTTCTCCTGTTCACGCCGTTTCTCGTCGCGCTGGATCGCGGCGGTGACGGCATCCAGAAGATCCTGATCGCGAAATGGCTTGGCGAGGAAATCGACAGCGCCAGCCTTCATCGCGCGTACCGTCATGGGAATATCGCCATGTCCGGAAATGAATACGATGGGAATACGCACATCGGCTTTCATCAGCTCGGCCTGGAAGTCGAGCCCGCTCAATCCCGGCAAGCGCACGTCGAGCACGAGGCAGCTCGGCACATCCAGACGCTCGCTGTGCAAAAACTCCTGGGGCGATGCGAACACTTCAACCCGCAATTGGACGGATTGAAAAAGCCTCGCCAGCGCCTGGCGCATCGAGGCGTCGTCGTCCACGACGAAGACGACCGGCTGATCTGCGCCCCCAACCGGCTTCGCTGACAAACTGCGCTGAGTGACCATGCAGTCCCACACTGCGGACCGGCATTCACGATATGTTGTGAGAATACTCTAGCGAAAACCGCAGTACAGGCCAATCCGAGCCTGTCCACCTCACAGCAGGTCTTTCGCCGCCAAAGCGTGTCGCGCCCATACGAGCGCGTCCAGCACGCAATGCTCGCCTGAAGCCATACGATCTTTGGCTGCATCGCGCTAGTGCTTCGCCCGCCTTGTAGGTATAGGATTGCAATTGGGCTTGAGGGGCGAGCGGCATGGCCGCACAGAGCGCTTCAGCCGTGGCAGTTCCGACTGAACCCATCGCAGGCATTCCCGGTCGGCTCTGCTCATCGAAGCAGCGCGCGCCTTCTAATCCGGACGCATCTCGCAGGCGGGGCTGGAAGCCGTGAGCGGTTGGCGATGCTGAATCTGGACTGGCATTTCTTTCCTGTTTTCGACCGCCTCGATCCGGCGGCCGCCTATCCGGTCACCTACAATTTGGGATTGGTGGTCACGTCGGTGGCGATCGCGATTCTTGCGGCATTCGTCGCGCTTTCAATTTCCGGGCGCATCGCCGCCGCCGCGACGCCGCGGGCTCGTTACACCTGGGCCACTGCGGGCGCGATCAGCATGGGCGGCGGCATTTGGTCGATGCACTTCATCGGGATGCTGGCGTTCTCGTTGCCCTGCGGGATCACCTATGACGCGCTTGGCACGATGTTGTCGACGATCCCCGGAATGCTGGCGAGCGGCATCGCCTTGGTCACGATCAGCAAACCGCACGCGCCGGGCTTGAGCCGACTCTCAGTGAGCGCGGTCCTCATGGGTGGCGGCATCGCGGCGATGCACTATTCGGGAATGGCCGCGATGCGGCCGGAGGCGCTGCTGCGCTACGATCCCGCGCTGGTCGCGATTTCGGTGCTCGTGGCGGTGGTGTTGGCCTTCGTCTCGCTCGGCATCCGTTTCCAGGCCCACCGTCTGCAATCGTCGCCGAGGATGGCAACCATCATCGCCGCATCGGTCATGGGCTGCGCCGTCGCCGGCATGCACTACACGGCGATGCAGGCCTCGATCTTCTTTCCGCTTCCCGACGCGCCGACCTACAGCATGGCCCTCCCGCCGACTCTGCTAGCGCTTCTGATCACGGTCTTTACGGTCCTGATCGCGGTCAGCACCTTGGTCGCGACCTTCGCGGGGCGGCAGGGCGAGCTGGCGCAGAGCCTGAGCGCGGAAATCTCCCGGCGCAAGCGCACCGAAGAAGACCTGCGCCGGAGCGAGACTTATCTGGCGGATGCGCAGAGGCTCAGCCACACCGGCAGCTTCGCATACGATGTCGCGAAACGGCGCATCACCTATTCGTCCGAAGAACATCTGCGCCTGTTCGGTTTCGATCTCGCAGCAGCCGTGGCGGACCCCGACGACTGGATGCGGCGCATCCATCCCGAGGATCGAGAACGAGTGACCCAGACTATGGCCCAAATCGTGCGTGGACGGACGGGCTACGAGGTGGAATACCGGATCGTTCATCCGGACGGCACAATCAAATTTGTTCACTCGGTCGGTCATCCTGTTTTCAGCCCATCGGGCGATCTCGTCGAAATCGCGGGAACAGTCACCGACATCACGGATCGCAAGCGGGAGGAATATCTGACCGAACAGGTGTCCGAGCACTTACCCGACCTCGTATCCATCATCGGCCGGGATTACCGCTATCGGCGGGCCAACCCCACCTATGAGCGGGTTTGGAGAATACCGGTCGAGAAAGTCGTCGGGATGCATGTCGGCGACATCGTCGGCACACAAATTTTCGACCGAGTGCTCAAACCGAATTTGGATCGATGCTTCGCGGGAGAAGAGATCAGCTTTGCAGAATGGTTCGACAATCCCGACGGTCGCAAATACTGGGCCGTGACCTATTCCCCGCTGCGGCTCGACTCGGAGCGGGTGGACAGCGCCCTCGCGGTGGCCCGCGATGTCACCGACCTCACATTGGCCGCCGAAAACCTTCGCGAGGCGCAGACCCAGCTCGCGCACGTCAACCGCATCGCAACGATCGGTCAACTGGCGGCATCGATCGCGCATGAGGTCAACCAGCCCATCGGTGCGCTGGTCACGAACGCCGATGCTGCAATGCGCATGCTGAGCGCCGAGCGACCCAATCTAAGCGAAGCGCGCGAGGCGCTTGGTGACATCATCAAGGACGGCCGCCGGGCCAGCGACGTCATCCAGCATATCCGCGGCTTGGTCAAAAAGGCGCCTGCCCAGACGGACCTGTTTGACATCAACGAAGTGATTATCGAAACCATCGCGCTCGCCCGGAGCGAAATCCTCAGAAATGGCGTCTCGCTCGAGACACCGCTCGGAAGAGACTTGCCGCCCATCCGCGCAGATCGCGTTCAAGTGCAGCAGGTCATCATGAATTTAGTAATGAATGCTGTCGAAGCCATGAGTATCTTGGACGAAGGGAGGCGAGAGCTGCGGATCGCCACCGTTAGAGACCGCGAGGATCGCGTTTCAATCAGGGTGAGCGACTCAGGTCCCGTGCTCGAACCGGAGTGTCTCAAGCGCTTCTTCGAAGCGTTCTACTCCACAAAGCCGACCGGCATGGGGATAGGGCTTTCGATCTGCCGCTCAATCATTGAAGCGCATGAGGGGCGAATTTGGGCCACCGCCAACGAGCCTTTTGGCGTCACGCTCCACGTCAGCTTGCCCGCGGTTGGCGTGCGATAAAGCCGCGCCTCCCGCGTTCGGGCGGGCGGCGCTCCGGAGTCACCGGCGCTCGGAATCGCTCACGAATACCTCAATCGGGAGCGAATGATTGATCACGTAGACGCCATAGCTGTGGTCGTGCTCTTGAGGTTGCACCACGCCGCTCGCGTCCTTGGCGCGCGCCAGTAAGGTGTACTGGCCCGGCCTTGCCGGTGTGAGCCAATCGAATTTCCACCGTCGCCAGGCATGCCGCCGCACCGGGTCTAGGAATTCTGCCCCGGCCCATGTTTGTCCGCCATCGGTGCTCACCTCAATTTCGATCACGTCGGTCTCGCCCGCCCATGCGGCGCCGCAAACCGTGTAGATGCGGTTCGGCGGCAGCGTTTCGTAAACGCGCGGCCGCGCGATTTGCGACTTGAGTTTCATTTCTCCCAGCGCGCGCCGCACGGGTTTTCCGTCCATCGACACCCAGTAGGCGTAATCCGAGGTCTGCCAGTAACCGTGAAACGGCTCGCGCACCGCCTCAATTCGCGTCAGCCACTTGACGGAAGCCATTCCGTAGTGACCCGGCACGATGGCGCGGACCGGAAATCCGTGATCGCGCGGAAGATCGCGACCATTCATCTGGTAAGCGATCAGGACTTCGGGACGCATTGCCTTGGCCCGGGGCACGCTCCAAACATACGAGATCGGGCCGGGAGGAAGAGGTTCTTCTTTTGGCATTCCGCGATCCGCGCCCTCGAGCACGATCTCGCAAGCGTCTTCTGCGAGACCAGCGCGCTCCAGCAGGGCGCTCAGCGGCACCCCCGTCCATTGCGCATTGCTGACCGCCCCGAGCTCCCACTGTGCTCCCTGCACCTGCGGGACCAGAAACACCCGACCATTGCCCGCGCACTCGAGCGTGGCGACCCGTGTTTCGCATGGGAAAGATCGCAACTCCTCGTAGCTCAAAGTAAACGGATGCCGGACCGCGCCATCGACGCGCAGCCGATAAGCGGCGCGGTCCAAGTCCGGCGTTGGAAAATGGCTGCGGATGTAGAACAGCTCCGTCGGAGTGAGATAGGAGTCGATCCGATCGAACGGAGCCTCCAGATTCTTTGGCTCCTTTTGGCGGATGATCAGGCCTGCCGAAGAGAATGAAGAGAATGGAGCAGGATTGTCGAGATCGCGCTTATTCAAGGCTTCCATCATTGCCTCCTACGGATGCCGGCAAGTATGGCGGGCGCGCTCGCATGCAGCGTGTCCGGCGGCTGCGGCAGGGCTGGAATCACGCAAATCGCCATGGCAACGCCGAGCAGCGCGAGCAGCATGGCCACCACCATCCCTTGCTATTGGGCACGCCCCCAAAACACCCGGCATGGACGGCCCTGTAAATGCGCTCGTCGCATGATGTGTTCTGCATACCCGAAATGACTTGGCCGTTATTGCCGTCATCAGATCGGCCTTGCTTCTAAATACCTGCCACACGAATCCTCGTGTTGTAGGACCTAGCGAGAATGGGGCTGATGATGACCTGGACCGTGGCCGCGCCGGCCATCTCCGCTGCATTTCTCAGTTCGCTCGTCGAGGCGGTCGAGGCGCTGACGATCGTGCTTGCCGTCGGCACCGTTCGCGGCTGGCGTCCCGCCGGGCTTGGGGCAGTTGCGGGGCTCGCGCTGCTTGCGCTCATCGTCCTGGCGCTCGGGCCGCTGCTCGATCGTGTTCCGCTCAACCTTTTGCAGCTCGCGATCGGCGTCCTGCTTCTGCTGTTCGGAATGCGCTGGCTGCGCAAGGCCATTCTGCGCGCCGCAGGGGTTATCCCCCTCCACGATGAAGCAAAAGTCTACGCGACGGAGACGGCGCAGCTGCGCGAGCAAGAGAACCTCCACAAAGCGCGGCTTGATTGGCTCGCTGCTCTGGCGAGCTTCAAGACCATCGTGCTGGAAGGACTGGAAGTGGTGTTCATCGTGATCGCCGTCGGCGCGGGACGTGGCCTGATCGGTCCCGCGAGCGTTGGCGCGATTGCGGCCTGCATTCTCGTTGCTGGCGTTGGCTTCGCGGTTCACCGGCCGCTCGCGCGAGTCCCCGAGAACACGCTCAAGTTCGTGGTTGGCGTCATGCTCTCCGCCTTCGGCGTGTTCTGGATCGGGGAGGGTTTTGGGATCGATTGGCCGGGCGAGGACATTGCAATCATCGCCTTTGCGGCGCTGTTTCTCGTTGTCGCGCTCGGGACGGCCGCCCTTACGCGCCGTGTCGGCAGGGAGGCGTTGCAATGAGCGCATTGATAAGCGCCCTTCGCCAGTTCGCCGGGTTGTTCGTTGAAGATGGATGGCTTGCACTCGCGATCCTTGGCATCGTCGCGCTCGCCGGCGTGCTTGCGTTGCTGATGCCGCGCCTCTCGCTGGCGGCAGGCGCGATCTTGTTGTTCGGGTGCCTAGGCGTGCTTGTCGCGAACGTCATGCGGGCGGCTCGGGACGAACGTGTGCGGTAATCCCAGAGCAGTTTCATAACCGCTGGGAATCGTGCTGCTTGCTGTGCCGTGGGCTCCTGCATCGCCCGGATCAAACCCGTCGCACGCTGCGAAATTGCTCAATTCAATTGCAGCCCCTCGTCGATTGAAGGGCCAGGCCTCGCCCCGCCAGTGGCCTTCCGAACTCCGTCGGCACCCCCTCGATCGTGGGGACACCGCTCTGCGTTGTCGCGCATGGGGCCGGGCTCGGCGCGGCCGACACCGAAGGAGTGGAGGGCGGGGTCATGCCGCCGAGAGGCGTCAGCGAGCTCATAGTGGGCGCTGACGGATTGGGGTTCAGCGCAACGGATGGAGGGCTCAGCCCTCCCCCTCCCATTTCGGTAGAGCCCAGCGGAATTCCAACCGGGCCGACGGAGGAGCCGGCCCCCATCGACGATGCCAACGGCGGAGATGCCGTCGCCGATGCCGCGCAAATCCCCGGCGCGCTCGCGGTCATGCCGCCGCCGTCGAAGGGCGAGGAGCCAGATAATCCCATAGAGCTTCCCGTTGCAGCATCCGCTCCTGTCGTCGGACTTCCCGCGGCGGGAGACGTTCCCATCCCGGCAGATGCTCCCGTCGACGAACTTGCCGTGAAAGCAGACGCGGGCGCCGGCGAGACGCCGGCGCATATCGCGCCGATCAAAGGCGAGGCGCCGGCTGTGGTCGGACTCACGCCTGGGCTTGCGAGTTCGGTCGCGCCCATGGGAATTCCGGTGTGCCCGACCGGCGCGTTTGGAATGCCAAACGGCGAGGTCATGCCAAGCGCCGGGAGCGGCGACACGTTCATGCGAGTTTGTGCGTACGCAGAGCCGCAACCCGAGAGGACCACCGCCGTCGCGATCGCAAAGCGTGTCAGCATGGGGTTCGACCTCATCTTGCCTCGCCGCTCGCGGGGAAGCCGCCCGTCACAACCTCCGCGTAGGAAATGTAATCCCACCGCCCAAACGCCACTTTGCGTGGATTGCTGCGCTTTGCTCGATTTTGCGTCTCGGCAGGGGCATCGCCGGTCTCACGTCGCGCGCGATCTCTTTGGCGCAAGAACGCGCAAACGACGACAAGCCATGGCAAGCAGCGGCCGACAACCTGAGCGAACCTCTCGCATTCCGGTCGTCGCCACGCTGGCGGGAATTCATGCTGCGCAGCTTCGCCATCGCTCTTCTGATCCTTGCCTCGACAGCCGCCGCGGCGGATGCATCATACTGCGGTCAGGGCTCCGAGCTTGCTGCCGCGCGCGTGCGCTGGGCGGGGGTGCGCCAAAGCCGCTTCGACCCCGCCGACCCGGGCAAGATCTGCCGGACCTACGGCAGCCATTTCTACGAGGCGGCGCAGGCGCGCCAGGCCGCTTCCCTATGCGAGGACAGCGCCAGCCGCGAACGCAGTCTCAACATGCTGGACGCTGAGATCGACGCGTTTAACAACCTGATTGCAGCCCAGTGCACCGGCTCGTGACGGTCCATTCTTCGGACATCGGCGCGAGCCGGCGCGACGGCGATCAATACGCCCACGGGTAGCAGCTGTCGTAGGGTGTGTAATACGGGTAGTTGCACCCGTAGTCGTAGCCATAGAAACCCGGCACGAAGCGCCGGCCGTGACGGAAATGCCCTTCATGGGCGAAGTGGCCGCGAGCCGCGGCGAAGTGCTGACCCGCAACGCCGCGAGCGAACCCGCCGCGAGCACCGGCGAAATGGCCCGCGCCAAGGCCGCCGATGTGAGCGCCGCCGCCGAAGCCGCGAGCGCCACCGAACCCGCCGCCCATATGAGCGCCTCCGCCGAACCCGCCGGCGTGTCCACCGCCGAAGCCGCCACCGTGTCCCCCGCCGCCACCTCCGTGTCCACCGCCGCCGCCTCCGCCGCGCGCAAACGCGTCAGCGCTCAATCCGCCGGTGAGAGCCGCAGCCGTCGCCAGGACGATCATGGTTTTACGTAGCATCGCACATACTCCTTCCGACGCGATTTCGCGTCCGTTCGATAAAAGACCATCCACGCCGACCGCGCGGATCACTCCTCCGCCCAGGAGCTAGTGCGTCGTACGCCGTTTCCAAGTCGCGCTGCGACATGCCTCGCTCGAGGAGCGCAAGGCCGAGCAAATCGAGGCAACAAAGCTGGATTCCTACGGATGGCAATTGTCTCGATTTCGTCATGCGCGGGCTTGACCCGCGCTCCATCGAAAACGGTGTCATTCGAAGCGATGGATTGCCGGGTCAAGGCCGGCAACGACGGACCCTTGAATTCAGCACAACAACACGCGCGTTAGTCGAGCGCTTCGAGCACCGCGAGCAACTTGTCCGGCGTGGCGGGGAAGTCGCGGACGCGCGCGCCGGTCGCGTTATGGATCGCGTTGATGACCGCCGCGCCCGCGCCGCAGATGCCGAGCTCGCCAAGCCCCTTGCTGCCGAGCGGGCTGCCGTGCGGGTCGGGCTCATCGACAAATACCGCGTCGATCGCGCCGACATCGGCGTTCACCACGACATGGTAGCTCGCCAAGTCCTGGTTGATGAAAGAGCCGAAGCGCTGGTCGACGTGGTTCTCCTCCATCAGCGCGCTGCCGATGCCCCAGATCATCCCGCCGATCATCTGCGAGCGCGCGGTTTTTGGATTGAGAATACGGCCGGCCGCAAACACGCCGAGCATGCGCCGAACGCGGACCTCCCCGGTATCCCGATCCACTCCGACCTCGGCGAAATGTGCGCCGAAGGCGTCGTGGGCGTAGCCGTTATCGAGCTCCGCCGGCGTGACCGATCCCTCCGCTTCCGTGATCCCGGAGGCGAGGCCGGCTTTGAGCTTGCGGCATGCGGCAAGCACCGCCGCGCCGGACGTCGCCGCGCCCCAGGAGCCGCCCGAGCCGTCGGTCGGCGGAAAATTCGTGTCGCCGAGGCGAACGGTGACGCGCTCCAGCGGCAACTCCATCGTCTCGGCGGCGATTTGGGTGAGGATGGTATAGCTACCGGTGCCGATGTCGGTCATGGCGAGCTCCACCGTCAACCGGCCGTCGCTCTCCAGGCGCGCGCGTGCGCTCGCGTGCTTCAAGAGGTCGCCGCGGATTGCGGATGCAACGCCGAGCCCGATGAGCCAGCGCCCGTCACGGACGCTCGCCGGCTTGGCGACGCGCCTCTCCCAGCCGAAGCGGGAGGCGCCTTCGCGCAAGGCTTCGGCGAGATGGCGCGAGGAGAACGGCTTCTTCAATTCAGGCTCGATTCGCGTGTCGTTGCGCAGGCGCAGCTCGATCGGATCGAGTCCCAGCGTCTCGGCCAACTCGTCCATCGCGCATTCGAGCGCCAACAGCCCGATCGCATCGCCCGGCGCGCGCATCGAATCCGAGCGTGGCAAATCCAGGTTGGCCAGGCGATGGCGGGTGAGCCGGTTGGGCGCGGCATAGAGGCTGCGTGCCGCAAGACACACCGGTTCAGTGAAGTTGTCGAAGCGCGCAGTCTGCACTAAGGCATCCTGCCCATAGGCGGTCAGCCGTCCGTCGCGATCAGCGCCGAGCCGCACGCGTTGCTCGGACGCGCTGCGATGGGTGGTGGTGTTGAAAACCTGCGGGCGCGCCATCGCGACCTTCACCGGCCGGCGCAGCATGCGCGCGCCGATCGCAGCGAGCGTTGCGTCGACGTAGTACGGCAATTTGTTGCCGAAGCCGCCGCCGATATAGCGGGTGATGATGCGCACGTTCTCGGGCGGAATGTTGAGCGTTCGCGCGAGACCTTCGCGGGGGCTCGTCGTCAGCTGCGCCGCCGTGCAGACGGTCAGCATATCGCCCTCCCAAAACGCCAGGCTCGCGTGCGGTTCCATCGGCGCCGAGTGCTGATAAGGCGTCGTATAGGCTCTATCGATCTTCACGGGCGCGGCGGCGAAGGCGGATTCGAAATCGCCGACCGCGCTGTCGGGGGCCGCACCGCCGTCGATCATTCCCGGAGTCTCCGCGTGCGGGGCCGCCGCGCGCAGGTCATACTCGGCCGGCTCCGCGGCGTAGCGGACGCGGACCAGAGCGGCGGCCGCGCGGGCCTGCTCGAATGTCTCCGCGACCACGAAGGCAACCGGGAAGCCAAAAAAGCGCACCAAGTCGGTATCGAGCGCGGGCTCCGCGCGCGCGAAACGATCCGGCAGCTCAAGTGGGCCCCACGGCGTCTGCGGCGGTGCATTGTCCTGGGTCAAAACGAGGAGTACGCCGGGCGCGTGCTCGGCATCGCGTATGTCCACGCCAGTGACACGGCCCTTGCCGATCGCCGCGGACACGATGAACCCATACGCGGCCTCCCCTTGTGCCGCGTATTCGAACGCGTACTTGGCGCGGCCCGTCACCTTCAGGGGGCCGTCGACGCGGTCGAGCGGACGGCCGATCGGGCTCGCGACATCGGTTTGCGCCATCTGAAATCTCCTTACGCGAGGCCGGCCGCTTGCGTGAGCGTGGCGCGCAGCGTCCGCCGGGCGAGCGGGATCTTGAAATCGTTGTGGCCGTACCCGCGCGCGCTTTGGAGCGCCGCAGTGCCGGCGGCATCGAACGATGCACGGCTCACGGGGGCGCCCACGAGCGCCGCCTCGGCATCCGGCGAACGCCACGGCTTATAGGAAAGGCCTCCGAACGCGACGCGCGCTGAGCGCACCCGGTCATCGTTCAGGTCGAGGACTGCCGCGACCGAAACCAGCGCGAAGGCAAAGGACGCGCGGTCGCGAACTTTGCGATAGACCTGCCGGCCCGGCGGGGGCGGCGGCAGCAGCACCGACGTGATCAGCTCGCCCGGATCCAGCACGGTTTCGATGTGCGGCGTGTCGCCCGGTGGGCGGTAAAGCGCGTCGATCGGAATGACGCGGACCGAACCGTCAGGCACGACCGTCTCCACCACCGCGTCGAGCGCGGCCATCGCCACCGCCATATCTGAAGGATGCACGGCGATGCAGTTGTCGCTCACACCGAGCACGGCGTTCATCCGATTGAGGCCTTCGAGCGCCGCGCAACCAGATCCGGGCACGCGCTTGTTGCAGGGCTTCGTCGTGTCATAGAAGTAGGGGCAACGCGTGCGCTGCAGCAGGTTGCCGCCGGTCGTGGCCTTGTTGCGAAGCTGGGTCGACGCGCCGGAGAGAATGGCCTGCGCGAGCAGCGGATAGCGCCGGCGCACGCGCATGTCGACGGCAGCCGCGCTGTTGGTGACCAGCGCGCCGATGCGCAAGCCGCCCTCGGCCGTCTCTTCGATGCGAGTAAGCGGCAGCCGCGTGATATCGACCAGCTGTGCCGGCGCCTCGATTTGCAGCTTCATCAGGTCGACGAGATTCGTGCCGCCGGCGATGAACTTGGCCGTGGGCTGCGCCGCCGAAGCGCAGGCGGACGCGACGTCGCTCGCCCGCTGGTAACTGAACGGCTTCATCGACGGTCCTCCTCTGCCACTTCGCGGATGGCCGCGACGATGTTGGGATAGGCGGAGCAGCGGCAGATGTTGCCGCTCATGCGCTCGGCGATTTCCGCATTGGTCAGCGCGGGCGCGGTTTCGACATCGGCGGTCACGTAGCTGGGCCAGCCATCCCGGTGTTCGGAGAGAAGCGCGACGGCGGAGCAGATCTGGCCAGGCGTGCAGTATCCGCACTGCAATCCGTCATGGCGTACGAACGCGGCCTGCATCGGATGCAGAACCCCTTCATCTGCCAAGCCCTCGATGGTGGTGATCTCATCACCGTCATGCATGACCGCGAGCGCCAGACAACTATTGATGCGCTGTCCATTGACGATGACTGTGCAGGCGCCGCACTGTCCCTGGTCGCAGCCCTTCTTCGAGCCGGTCAGCGCCAAATGCTCGCGCAATACATCGAGCACCGTGGTGCGCGGATCGAGATCGATGGCATACGGTCGCCCGTTGATCGTGAGATTGACGCGTTCTGTCTGAAGAGGCGCGGTTTGCGCCTCGGCCTCGCCCGTCGCGGACGCGAGCGCCAGTGTCGCAGCGCCGGTCGTCTTGAGGAAGCGGCGGCGGGTTGCCATGGATTGAAGCTTGAGCCAATCGTTCACTGCCATACCTCCGCGTGCGCTCGCGTGTGTTTAGAACTAACGCCAGTTATCAACGAGCATCAGGCGCTCGTGGTCCGGTTGCGGGCTTTCCGGCGGCCGCTTTGTATGGTCAAGCCGTTTTGCGAGCTGCGAGGGAACATCGAGCATCGCGATTGCAAGATCAGCGCTGTCGGCCACGAGTTCGCGCATCAGCGACACCGGCGTCGGGCGCGCCGCGATCACGTCGGCCACGACACTGCCGGATTGAAAGGTAAGCTCCGCGTCGAACTTCCGCGCGAGCTGCTGCACGCGCCGGTTTTCAGCGAGGCAAATCATATGCAGGTGCTTGATCTGCCGGTTGCGAGCGACGAGCAGCACGCGTTCGAGCAGCGCTGTTCCCACTCCGCGGCTCTGCCACTCCCGCTCGACGCTCAGCGCGGCCTCCGCTTCGCCCGCGCGCGCGAGCGGGCGAAGCTCGGCCGCACCGCGCAACACGCCGTCGACAAAAAAGCCGTAGATGACCGCGCCGTCGAGCGCGGCGGGCTCGGCATATCGCTGGATGAACTCGTCGGAGACCGCGCCGCCGAACCGGTTGCGCCGGCTTTCGGCATCGAGGCGCAGCAAGTGCTGCCGGTAAAGCTCGGTTTCGCCGGACCACAGCCTGCGCACAGCACCAACGGATGTCAGACCCTCGTACACTGGTTGTCCTGACGTTCCAACTTCCTTAAAAACACCCAGATGCCAGCCCGACGGCAACGAGCGAAAGCTCCAAGCGCTCGTGAGCGGCCGCGTTTCACCAGGTCCAAACCAGACATAAGCCGCACGGGCACCACAGGCTTGCGCGAATTTGCTGCGGTGTTGCCAGAAGTTGCGGCGAAGCGTGGCTGATTAGAGGCCCGACTTGGTCTCGGATCCTCGCCTGACCGGCCGCTGGCGCGAGGAGGCGAAGGCGTGTGCGCGCGCTTGGCGGAACGAGCGTCTCAGCCAGTCGGCGACGAGAGACAACGTGACCATCCCGAATGGGATGAAAGCTGTCCAAAAAATCGCGAAGAACATGTCCATATCCTCACCAAGAGGGTTGGGGCCGTCGATCGAGAGCGCTGCTCTGGTCGACCCAACTCGGAACTGGCCGCAGCTCGTTGGCGAGCGATCCCTCCGAGACCCCCTCGATCAGGCGGCCGTTGATCACGACCTCGCGTATGATGCGTTGATCCTCGATCGGCTCGAGCTGCGCAGGTTGAGCGAGCGAGCAACCGGCGAAAGCCGGCGAGCTCAAAAGCGCGGCCGCAGCGATCGATGTGATGCGTACTTTGTCGAGCACTTCACTCTCCTAGGAAACGGAGCTTCTGGCCAGGCGGCCGGCGCAACGGCCGGCCGCGCTAGCGCAAAGCCATCGCATGGGCTCTGAATCAGAAGTCCGTCGGCGGTTCGTAGCCGTTAGCACCGAACTTCGGGCTAGCGGCGACACGTTGCGCTGGACCGAAGGCCGCGCGAAGCAACCTTACGGATTGCTGCCATAGCAGGGGGAGCTTGGTCCCCAGCCGTAGCCGCCACAGGTCGGACTGTCGGCGGTTGGCGCAGTCTGAGCGAAGGTCGGGCCGGCAAGCAGCGTGACCAGCGCGAGAGCTGCGATAAGGGCTTTCATGATGCCTCTCCATTTGTACGGACGATTGCCCGCGGGTTCCTACAACAGCGGCAGGCCGACGGCCCGTGCTCTGCAGTCATCGTTGAGATAGCCCCGTCGCGACGATCGGATGAGCTATATTTTGGGTTCGGCTCCCTAACCAAACGATCGACGCGCTCATACTTTGGTTTAGGGCACACCCCTGTGAAATGAATGCAGGGCTTCTTAAGTCGCGAAACGGAGCCTGTGCGGGGGCACCATCGGCTGACCTCCGGCCCAATTCGATAACCGCATGTGAGGGTGTTATCCTTGTCTGACAGAACCCGGAACACGATCCCGTGAAAGAGCGTCCCGCTCGCCCGGCCGCTGCTGCCGAAGAGGCGATGGTATTCGTCGTTGACGATGATGAATCCATGCGCGAGGCGCTGGGCAGCCTCTTTCGATCGGTGAGCCTCAAGGTCGAGACGTTCGGTTCGGCCGCGGACTTGCTGCGCAGCAAGCTTCCCGATGTGGCAAGCTGCCTCGTCCTCGATGTCAGGTTGCCGGGGGTCAGCGGGCTCGATTTTCAGGCCGAGCTCGGCAAGGCGAACATCCACATTCCCGTCATATTCATGACCGGGCACGGCGACATCCCGATGTCGGTGCAGGCCATGAAAGCCGGCGCCGTCGATTTTCTCACCAAGCCGTTTCGCGATCAGGACATGCTGGACGCGGTCGCCGCCGCGCTCGAGCGCGACCGCAAACGCCGGCAGGACGAGCATCGGGTCGCAGACCTGCGCGTACACTTCGAGGGGCTGACCGAGCGCGAACGAGAGGTGATGGGCCTCGTCACTGCCGGATTGATGAACAAGCAGGTCGCCGGCGAATTGGGGCTGAGCGAGATTACGGTCAAGATCCATCGTGGTCATGTCATGCGGAAAATGGCCGCGCGCTCGCTCGCCGACCTGGTGCGCATGGCGGAGGAGCT